>Ga0068706_1000056_pt1 | contig 50709 bp, 50 predicted proteins | sample YNPMSBMetaG_FD_65632 | JGI IMG/M metagenome (GOLD analysis project Ga0068706, IMG submission 65632) | Anoxygenic and chlorotrophic microbial mat microbial communities from Yellowstone National Park, USA - YNP MS-B MetaG | ecosystem: Environmental > Aquatic > Thermal springs > Hot (42-90C) >...
AAAGGACGGTAAACATAAATGCCTGTAATACTGGTTCTTTTGGAAAGGTAATCACAAAGGTCTTCTTCAATGATGACTTTCTTTTTTACGGAAGAGGCATGAGTAAATAATAGGGAATCATTTCGGAAGGTAATATAACCGCAGTGGGAGACATCAAGCCCTGGAACGTCCGTTGCTAAAGCAATGATATCGCCTGTTTTAGCAAAAAGTTTATAGTCCTCTATTCTGTGGAGTGGATAATAAAATCTAGGTCTTTGGCTCATAGATTCTTCAATTACTTTAATTTTGGTCCAATTTTTAATAGCAGCCCATTGTTTTTTATTTCCGGAGATGAAATAAATTTTTTTATGGATAGGTTCGCCGTTATAAGCAGCTATATTTTCTAACAAGCCTTTGGTTTCTAATTGATGCAAAGCATCTGTAAAATAATGAATACGGTCATGAAGTTCACAGTTTAAGCCGTCATAGTATTTAATGAAGTTGAGATTTCTGAGAAATAAATTAAATATTTGGTTATCAGTAAGATAGATGTTTAATTGGGAAAGTTGATACTTTGTGTAAGTGATAGCCCAAAACATTTCAATCAAGGTTACACAATTGAGCACAGAAGTACAAACTAAGGTTTTATCTATGCCTACACTATTTGAAGCCCCTGCACCGTAAGGCACATCTTTAAAATGATGAATATGGTTTTCAAAAAAATGAATGTAATCAAAGCCACCTTCATTTTTTTTTAGTAAGTTTAGAACTTCATCTTTAGCATTACCGACAATATAGACATCCTTAGGAATTTCATCCGATGGTATAGGGAAGTTTTCTTTTAAATCATTTTTTTTTGTTACTTCACTTCCTAAGAAAATGTTTAGAAACGTAAAAATCAATAAAAAGATGGAAAACTTCATGACTTCAAAGATTTACAAAGATAATCATTTTTTAATAAATTAGTCTTCGTAATCTTCTTCTTTAACTTTTTTAAGAATTCTACCTTTTTCATTGATTAGGACTACGTAATCTATACTTTTTTTAGAGACTACGCATTCATAAAATTCTTTTTCAGGAGTTAAGACTTTAAAAAATGATTCCACGCTATCAAAAGATTCTAAGGCTTTTTGAACGTTATAAGGAAGTTCATTTTTTTCAATTTCAATTTTGGTTTTGAGCCAATTTCCGAGAATATCAAAGAAAGCTTCGTATTCTTTATCATCTATATCAAAAACTACTTGGTAAATATTATTTTCGTCTTTGGAATATTTGGCGTCATGGGCGTTAGGGTACATGGTTTCAAAAGTTCTTTTGACAGCTTCATTGGTTTGAGCTTGTAAAAAATTCAGTAATAATAAGAGAGGAATAAGTGAAAAGTACTTCATGGCTATGATAAATGAGGAGTTAGTTTATGAAGGATGTTACTTGCATCCCTTAGAATATTTTCAAAAGAATATTTTTTTGCATAATCAATTCTTTTTTGAGTTAGCTGCGGGTCTTCGCTATTATTCAGAAATTTTTCAAACATATGAAGTAGTTCCTCATGATTATCGTAAAGATACATTAAATCTTTGAGGTCCTGATAAGCTTCACAAAGAACAGAGAAAACGGGTTTACCTTGGGCTAGATAGACTAAGGTTTTATGATGATGAACTAAATTCCCGAAATAGTTTTTATCCATTAAGGCTAAGCATGATTTTGCAAAATAAATAAAAACTTTGAGTTTTTTAAAGTCTTTAGGTCCAGCGATGATTAAATTATCATAAATCTTTTGAGTAAAAATTTTATGAGCGAGAGGGTTATTCGGCAATCTTAATGGACCTATGAAAACAAATTTTTCATTAGGATTTTGTTTAAGTAATTTATCCAACAGTTCGTAATCAATTCGGGCATCAATAACGCCGACATATAAACGATAATCTTTAACGTGAATATCAAAGGCTTTAAATTCTTCTTCTGAGATAGTGAACTCGTCACTTGTAATTCCATGCGGAACTATTTTCATAGGTGCTTTGGTATAGTCCTTATAATCATCAATGAAACTTTGAGCTGTAGAAAACATCACACCCATGTAGGCAAGTAATTTTTTAAGATTAGGATAGTATTCAAACTCATAAATATCAACGCAATGAAATATTTTATATTTTGCGTGCTTAAATAAGCTAGGGTCATTTAACCTGATGGGGTCAAATGTCCATAGAATGTACTCTTTTATTCCGTTAGATAACAAATAATTCTCAAGTTCTTTGGTAACCCATTGGTTATTCAATACATTGAACTTACTTGCTGGTAAGCGGTTCTTGTAGCTTAAGATGCTCAGATTATCTGTATAGTTTTTCAGTGTAAATTGATTAAAAAAAAGATTTTTAAATTGATAAGGGCTTGGTGGGTCAACAAAGATAACTTGATTACCTAATTTAGATAATTCGTAGGCGTAATTTTGTTTTGAATACCAAACATCGCCCCATGGCTGATTAGATATGATGAGTATGTTTTGATTTTCTAATTTCATTAAAATTGATTTGAGAGCAAAAATATTAAAACCTATGAAAATAATGTTGGGGATCTACTTTTACACCATTTTTAATAATTTCGTAGTGAAGATGAGGTCCTGTAGACCATCCGGTACTACCTGTTAAGCCGATAATATCTCCACGTTTAACTTTTTGCCCGTATTTTACTTTTACTTGGGATAGATGAGCATATTTAGTGATGTACCCATTCCCGTGGTCAATTTCTACTTGGATGCCATAACCTTGTCCTGTTGGAGAGTAGCCTGCGCAAATTACCCTGCCACCAGCAGTAGCTTTAACGGGCATATTCATGTAGGCATGAAAATCCAAACCCGTATGAAGGTGCCAATGTCCTAAGTAAGGGTCATTTCTGTAACCAAAACCACTTACTATGCGAGTATTAATGGGCTTAATTGCAGGCATGCTTTGCAGTTCTTCCTGTTTTTTTTCAGCTATCTGTCTGGTTGTTTCAAATGAACTTAGTTGCAATTTAATTTTTCTTTTTAAATCTTGAATGATAGTTTTACTGTTTTTAATTTCGGGTAATTCATTAGCTAAACTGTGTAAACTACCACCTTGCCCTGCATTCCAAATGTTGTCATCAACGGGCTTAAGATTTAAAAGAGACTTGTAAAACCCATTTTCTAATTGATGAATTTTTTCTAATGGCTTATAAAAAGAGGAAAGCTGTTCATTTTGTTGTTGTATTTTAGACTGATTGTAAGCCAATTTATTGGATAGATAGAGAGCTTTGGGGCTACCTACCAAAATGTAACACAATGCAATAGAAGCAATTGCTATTCCCAAACCCAATTTTAAACCTAATCTTATCTGACAAAAAATTTCTTTTTTTTCATATTTAACTTTCTCAAAATGAAAGGTTTCTGGATTGTATTGGTACCTTGTTGCAAGCATACTTCTAAGTTCAATTCAACTGCCGCAAATATATTATTTAATTTCATTCATAAAAATTTTTTTAAAAATTTTTTTCCACAAATTGGCATTTTTTTGTGAATAAAACGTAAAAAATAAATTTGGTATTCTTAGCTTTTCAACTCACGTAAAATATTTTCTAAAGGGGTATTAGTATTATGGGGATGTTCAGGGATTTTAGACATAGCAAATTCTGCTAATGCGGTGATAGTTAAACTGGGGTTTACTCCTAAGTTAGATTGGATTATAGAACCATCTAAAATATAGAAATTTGGGTAACCATGTACCTGAAAATTTTCGTTAATAACGCCTTCATGGACAGTATCTCCCATAGGTACTCCACCTAAAATGTGAGCAGTGGTACTCATTCCCCAAATTACTTCGGGAGCTGCATTCATCGGTATGCCTTTGGCAATTTGGGCATATTCCAAAAGAACTTTTTGTCCAATTTCAATATAAGAAGGGACTTTTTTGCCGTCTTCACTTTCAAGCGTAAGACTTCCCCCCCAACTTTTTTTCCACTTCATTCTTAGAGAACTATCTAACGATTGCATTATCAGCAAAATCACGGTATTCGAAGCACCTTTAAAATTTAATATAGTTCTTACGAATGTGATGGGTTGAGTAAGAATGTTTCCGATAAGCTTGATTGTTCTCACCAATGGGGTTCCGTTTCCAGTTGCAAGAACTCCAAGCCTGCCCATCAACCCTGAACCATCGGGGTATTTGACCACTTCAATATGAGTACTTTCATCTGCATTAAATACAGAGGTGATGGCTACCCCATGATTAACTTTTTTGTCTGTACAGGTAACGCCTGCAATCATTTCAGAATTTGTACGAATTTGTTCTCCTAAACGGTCTGATAAATTAGGTAGTGTTTTGTAATGATACTTTTGAGCCAATAAGATTTCCAGTGTGCCAAGTACGCCTGCACTCAAAACAATTCCTTTGGTTTTAATTTGATAATTCTGCGAACGAGTGGTCCCCTTAGTCAAAATGGTATAGCTTTGGTTTACTTCATCGTACTCAATTTTCGTAACCTTTTGTTCTAATAAAAATTGAGCACCAAAGTACTCTGCAAAGTAAAGATAATTTTTGTCAAGGGTATTTTTGGCATTGAAACGACAACCGACCATACAACCTGCACAACGAATGCAGCCTTTTCTCTTGGGTCCTAATCCATGAAAATATGGATCTTTTTCTACATGAGTATCTCCAAAATACACGCCAACAGGTACCTGTTGATAGGTATTTTCTGCATGAAATTTTTTAGCGACTTCTTTGAGGTAGAGATCCTCAATTTCTTCATAAGGATACAGAGTAGTTCCGAGCATCTTTTGAGCAATTTCATAAAAAGGAAAGAAATCCTTTTCCCAATCAATTTTAGGTGACCATGCGGGGTTTTGAAAGATTTTTTTATCAGGAATCATGTGCGTATTCGCATATACTAAGGACCCTCCCCCAAATCCAACCCCACTCAATACAAATACCTTTTTAAAAAAAGTAAGTTGTTGAAAGCCAAAAAATTTAAGTAAAGGAATCCATAAATATTTTTTGAGATTCCAATTAGATTTAGGGAAATCCTCGGCTTTCCATTTTTTACCTTTTTCAATAACTAAAACTTTGTAGCCTTTTTCCGCTAAACGCATAGCAGAAACAGCCCCTCCAAAACCACTTCCAATAATTACATAATCCCAATTTTCATGCAGAATAGTGTGTTTAGGCATCCATTTAAATTACATAAACTTTTTCTTGTTCTTTAAAGATAACGTAAATACAAACGGCTATAAATGCTAAAAACATAGAGCTAATAACAATTAACATTCTCTGAGGACGTACTTTCACTATTGGTAAAACAGGCTGATTCACTACATCAATAAGACTTGGAATAGCTTCTAAATGACGCTGACGAAGCTCACGCTCTTCTAATAATAAATTATACAAATCATCTAAACGGTTAAGCCGTATTTCTAAACTATACACTTTATCATAAAGCTCAGTAAATTTGGGGTCATTCATTCTGTTAGCAAGTTGGTTAGCAATCGCATCTGACATATTATCAAAATGGTAAATATTATAATTTTTACGGTAATAAGTGAGGCTATCAATCAGTTTCTGCCTTTCCTCATACACTTCTTTGATATTTTGATTAAGTTTTTCAAGGTTTTGTTTTCTTTTTGCAATAGATTCTACTAATGAATCAGCGATAAGGAGAAGTTCATCGGCTATATCTTTCGCCATTTTTGGGTCTTTATCAAAGGCTATCACTTGAACTGCAGTGTATTTCATAGTAGAAATTTTAATATTATCATTAAGTTTGGATAAAATTTTTTTGTATGCAGCTTTGGGATCGGAGGTATCAATTTCATAGTGCTTATAAAGATTAAATTTTTTTATTAAGCGAGCATTTACATTATCGGAACTTAAAATGATAATCATTCGCTCAATATCCACATCTCCACCTGCACCAACAGAGAGGGGCCTTGCCTTTGTATAAGTCATTGATTTAACATCACTAAAATTGGGGGGAATAAAAATGGCAGTGGAGGAATATTCATCTTCTAAGAAAAGAGTATAAATAGCAACCAGAATTCCTACTCCGATGGTAAAAATGGCTATGGTTTTCTTATGGTTCCATAATTTAGCAAGTTCTTGGTTAATATTAAATTGGGTATTTTGCATGGATACAACAAAAAACAAGGCACAAAAATAAAAATACTTTTCTTTTAATACAAGTGTAGTAAAAATAAAAATTCTATTAGCCTATCAAGTTTTCATAATCCATCCGCCTCCAAGAACATCATCACCTTCATAAAATACTGCGGACTGTCCTGGAGTAATTGCTTCAACGGGCTCATGAAAAATAACTTCAGCATGCTCTGCATCTATTTGCTTAACAGTTGCTCCTGCGCCTTCATGCTTATAACGTATTTTTGTAATTGAAAAAGTTTCTTCAAATAAATTGTCATACTTTATTAAATTTAACCCTCTTACACGAGTATAATTTTGGAGAAGTTCTTCTTTTTTTCCAATAACCACCGTATTGCTCTCTGGCAAAATGTTGATAACATAATAAGGTTCTCCCATTGCAACTAAACCTTTTCTTTGACCAATAGTATAAAAAGGATATCCCTCATGTTTTCCTACAATGGTACCATCAGAAAGTACAAAATTCCCATTTTTTAATTTTTCTGATATTTCCGGCTTTCTATGTTTCAAAAAAGTTCTGTAATCATTATCAGGGATAAAACAAATTTCATAAGATTCAGATTTGTTTACAAGGTTATGAAAGCCCATTTCTTTAGCCATTTGGCGGATATTATCTTTTTTAAATTGCCCCATAGGAAAAATAGTTTTTTGGAGAGCAGATTGCGAGAGCCCCCATAATACATAAGATTGATCTTTTTGGTGGTCTATACCTTTGGAAATGATATATCTACCATTTTCGTACCGTTTATTGGCATAATGCCCTGTTGCGATGTAATCACAACCGAGTTTTTCTGCTCTTTTTAAAAGTGCCTCCCATTTGATGTAAGTATTACACAAAACACAAGGGTTTGGGGTTCGTCCTGCTAAATATTCCTCCACAAAATTATCAATCACTGTTTCTCCAAATTCCTCGCGTATATCCAGAACATAATGCGGAAACCCTAATCTCACTGCTACTTCACGAGCATCGTTAATGGAATCCAAACTGCAACAGCCCGTTTCTTTTTTGGAGCCTCCCGAAGAAGCATAATCCCATGTCTTCATAGTGATACCGACCAAATCGTAGCCTTGCTCATGCAATAAAACTGCAGCTACAGAGCTGTCTATGCCACCGCTCATAGCTACTAGTACTTTTCCATTTTTGCTCATCGCATTACAAACAAAAACTGAATAAAAAACGTTTATAAATTTAAAGGTCTAAGCGTGCATACTTAGCGTTGAGCTCAATAAATTCTCTACGCGGAGCGACTTGGTCTCCCATCAGCATAGAGAAAAGATAATCAGCCTCAGAAGCACTTTCAATGGTAACTTTTTGAAGCGTACGATTTTCGGGGTTCATGGTGGTATGCCATAATTGCTCGGGGTTCATTTCTCCCAAACCTTTATAACGTTGAACGGTTACTTTGGATTCGTCTCCACCGCCCAGCTTTGCTATGGCATTTTTTCTATCTTCTTCGTTCCAACAGTAAATTTCTTCTTTTCCTTTTTTAACTAAATACAAAGGAGGCTGCGCAATATAAAGATGCCCATTTTCAATCAAAGGTTGCATAAAACGATAAAAGAAAGTAAGCAAAAGCGTACGAATATGAGAACCGTCTACATCGGCATCGGTCATAATAATGACTTTATGATAACGTAAACCTTCTAGATCTACTTCTTCCGAGTTCCCGATATTAGAAACTCCTAAGGCAAGAACAATATTTTTTATTTCTTCGTTGTCATAGACTTTGGAGGGATGGGATTTTTCTACGTTCAAGATTTTACCTCTGAGAGGAAGGATAGCTTGAAATCTTCTATCTCTACCTTGTTTTGCGGAGCCGCCCGCAGAATCCCCCTCTACCAAAAACAATTCACAAAGTTCAGGATTTTTAGAAGCGCAATCTGCTAATTTACCGGGTAGCCCGCCGGATACTGAGGCATCTTTTTTTCTTACCATTTCACGAGCTTTTTTTGCCGCATTTCGGGCTTCCGCAGCTAAGATAACCTTGCTGATAATCTTTTTAGCTACGTTCGGGTTTTCTTCTAAATAATAAGCTAATTGCTTATTGACAATTGACTCTACTATCCCTTGAACTTCTGAATTTCCGAGTTTCGTTTTGGTTTGACCTTCAAACTGGGGTTCAGGAACTTTTACTGAAATGACACAAGTAAGCCCTTCTCTGAAATCATCTCCAGTAACTTCAAATTTTAATTTATTGAGTAGCCCGGATTTATCTGCGTAAGCTTTTAATGTACGCGTTAATGCTTTTTTAAAACCTGCTACATGTGTTCCCCCTTCATGCGTATTGATGTTATTCACGTAGGAATGAATATTTTCGTTGTATGAAGAGTTATACAAAATAGCAACTTCTACAGGTACAGTATTATTTTCGTCTATACCTTCAATATAAATAGGGTTTTGGTGGAGCGGTTCGCGGTTTTGGTCCAAAAATTTAACGAATTCTACTAATCCACCTTCGGAATAAAAAACTTTTGTAAGTGGTTTCCCGGGTTCTATTTCTTCGCGTTCATCTGTAAGAGTAATTTTTAAGCCTTTATTGAGATACGCTAACTCACGTAGCCGCGCCGCTAAAATATCAAATCGGTATTCTGTTGTTTGGAAAATTTCAGGGTCAGGGTAAAAAATGGTTTCTGTACCTCTATCAGTAGTTTCGCCAATAGCTTTTACGGGCTCTTCAGGGATTCCTTTATGGTAGGTTTGTGTCCAAATTTTGCCGTCTCGGTATACTTTTACGATACAAGTATGAGAAAGCGCATTGACACACGAAACTCCTACGCCATGTAAACCACCAGAAACTTTGTAGGTGTTCTTATCAAATTTACCACCTGCATGAAGAACCGTCATCACAACTTCTAAGGCAGATTTATTTTCTTTGGGATGGATATCCACCGGAATCCCACGACCGTTGTCACGTACTTTTATGGAACCGTCTTTTTGAATGGTTACGCTAATTTTATCGCAATAACCTGCCAAAGCTTCATCAATTGAGTTATCTACAACCTCATAAACTAAATGGTGCAGACCGCGGATGCCTATGTCCCCGATATACATCGCAGGGCGTTTTCGGACCGCTTCTAAGCCTTCTAAAACCTGAATATTATCCGCTGTGTAATTACTGGTAATATTGTCAATGACTTCGTTGTTCATTATAATTCATTATAATTTATTTCAATTCAAATGCAAAGTTAAGCATAATTTAGCTTTCAACTACCAAACAAATAATTTACGTTTGGTTTTTGTTATTTTATATTTCTGTAAACGGTTTGATTTCTATCAGGACCTAAAGAAATAATCTGAACGGGCAATTTTAATAGGTTTTCAATGGATTGAAGGTAATCAAAAAGGGTGTTAGGAATAGAGAGTTGAGAAAAATCGTGTTCTGACCAACCTGCAAATTCTTGATAAACGGGAAGAACATTTTCAAAATCGGTTGCAATCGGTACGATTTTACCGTTAGGTTCTTGGTAGTGAGTACACATTTTTATATTTTGTAGACAATTCAAAACATCGCTTTTCATCATAGCCAGTTGAGTAACTCCGTTAACAATACAAGCGTATTTAAGTGCAGGAATATCTAACCAGCCAATTCTACGGGGTCTACCGGTGGTCGCACCAAATTCTTTTCCTTTTTCACGAATGAGCTCAGCAATGGTTCCTGTTTCTTCTGTTGGAAAAGGACCCGAACCTACACGCGTACAATACGCTTTAAACACTCCTAACACTTCACGAATAGCTGAGGGAGGTACTCCAAGACCTGTACATACGCCCCCTACCGTTGTATTAGAGGAGGTAACAAAGGGATACGAACCAAAATCTAAATCCAATAACGAGCCTTGTGCGCCTTCTGCTAATACTTTTCCCCCTTGATTTAAAATTTCATGAAGCCACAATTCACTTTCAACCAATTGAAGCGTTTTTAAAAATTCTATAGACTCCCAAAACTCTTTTTCGTATTGTTCATCATATTCTAATGAGGAAGAATAAATTTTAGCTACTTTAAGATGAAAAGATTTCAGTTTTTCGTACTTAGATTTAAAATTAGCGTGCAAGATGTCCCTTATTTTTAGAGTTTGGCGTGCAATTTTATCTTGATAGGCAGGGCTTACTCCTTTTAAAGTAGAGCCGATTTTATTCTCGTTTTTACTTTCTTCCTGAACTTTATCTAAAAACTTGTGAGTCGGTAAAATAAGACAAGCTTTTTTAGAAATATATAGCCTTTGGGAAATAGACTGATCCAATGGCAGCAATTGTTGTATTTCCTTTTGTAAGATAACGGGATCCAGAACGACGCCATTTCCGATTAAATTTTTACAATTATGGTGAAAAATACCGGAGGGTAAAAGATGAAGAACGTTTTTTTTTCCATTGATTACTAAGGTATGTCCTGCATTTGCTCCACCTTGAAAGCGAGCTATAACGTCATATTTAGGTGCGATAGCATCCACTAATTTTCCTTTACCTTCATCGCCCCATTGAAGCCCTAAAATTACATCAACGGGCATATTTTATTTTTTATAATGGTTGATAGCTTCTTCAATGGAATTTAAAATCAAGAAAACTGAGCTTAATTTTGTGATTTTTAGTAAGTTAGATATAGCTTGGTTAGGATTACACAAAACCAACTCTCCATTTTTACTTTTGATTTTGGTTAACAGCGTAATAAAAATTCCAAGCCCCGTTGAATTGATGTGTTTTAATTCTGTTAAGTCAATAACAAATTTATTTACTCCTTTATCTAAGTAAGCAATCACATCATTTTTAATCAAATTATTTTCGGGGGTTCCTAACATATTGCCATCTAATTTAAAGATGGCTACATCGCTTTGTAGTTCATGGGTATACTTCATATCGTCAACTAATTCCATAAGTGCTGCAAATATATTTTATTTTTTATTATCACAAGAGGGATTTTTGCAATTACCATATAAAACCAGGGAATGATGGCTTACTTGAAAGTCTAACAAGTTTCCTATCATAGTTTGAATTTCAGCTACGCGGGGGTCACAAAACTCAAAAACATGTCCACAATCTAAGCAGATAAGGTGGTCATGTTGTCTAAAACCGTAGGATTTTTCATAAAGCGCTTGCCCTGACTGAAATTGATGCTTTGTCACAAGATTACAGTCTACGAGTAAATCAAGAGTATTATAAACGGTTGCTCTACTTACGCTATGGTTTTTGTTTCTTATCTGAAAATACAAAGTTTCAACGTCAAAATGGTCAGAGCGTTTATAAACTTCTTCTAATACAATAAAACGTTCGAGCGTTTTTCTATGCCCATTTTTATCTAAGTAAGCAGAAAAAATTTTTTTGATTTCCTGCATTTTTTCTTCGGTTAGAGGGGCATTTTTATCCATGTTAAATTATTTAAGTGGTATAGCCAAAAGCACTGCTAAATTATGATAATTTTTTGAAATAAAAAAATCAATTTATGTAAATTATTCAAATTCAGACCAGAATTTTAATAAAAGGTTTACAAATTTTTCGGTATGAGTAAAAATCAGAGCATGCCCAGCCCCCTCAATAGAACGTAAACGTGCGTTTGGAATATTAGCTGCTAAAAATTCTTGGTGGTGCGGTGGAACCACTAAATCCTCCTTAGAACTAATGACTAAGGTTGGCTGGGTGATATTTTTTAGCCAATCACGGCTATCAAAGTTCATGATAGTTCTTACGGAATAATAAATTTTCTTGTCATCACACATAGTAATCATTTTTTTGTAGGCTTGCCAATCTTCATCGTTCATTTCTTGACCACCGGACATAGCTTTAAAAACGTATCGGGATAAGCCTTTGGCTCCTAATCTTTTCACTATGTATGGAACTACCGTTTTTTGCATCCGTTCTGAAACTGAATAAGGTTTATATGAAAATGTACAACATAAAACTAAGGTTTTTACTTTATGCCCAAAGTCTTTTACAAATTGTTGTGAAATTATTCCTCCTTTGGAATAACCGAGTAAATGAACAGGCTCATGGATTTGCAAATCTTCTAAAATAACATTCAAATCTTTTGATAACTCTTTGATATCCATAGAATTACCTACTTTAGAACTTTTCCCGTGCCCTCTTATGTCGGGTATAATTAACTGATATTGATTTTCTAAATAAGGAATGATGGGGTTGAACATTTCACCGTTGGCTAAATAACCGTGTACTAATAAAATAGGTTTTCCTTGCCCAATCGTTCGGTAATATATCTTTTCTGTATTTTCTATCACGTGCGTTTCCATAAAATTTGGGTTGACAAAGTTACAAAATTTTCAAATATTATTGAAAGTTCTTTGAAAAATACGTATTTTTACTTAATTTTTTTGTTAAGAAATTAAAAAAAACTTCCTTTTGTTTAGACAAAAGGAAGAATAACCACTCAATCGCAAACTTATAATTTATTCCCTAAATTACGATGCAAAAATAACTCCTTTTTTTGAATTTTCAAAATTTTTTGAAAAAAATTTATCTATCCATTGATTTTGATTTTTTTAGTACGTATAAACTTACTCCTAATTCATCAAGAATATAAATTTGATTATCAATAAAATACAAATCAATAATTGGTAAATTATGCTCTAAAATGTTAATAAACACTCCATTTTTTGTAAATAAATAAACTTGATTTTTTCCATAGCCGATTAAATTTTGGATATCAGAAACAATTTTTTCAATGTTTATTGAAAATTCATAAGTTTTGATAAAATTGCCATTATGGTCAAATTGATAAATTTTTTTTTCAGATTGAACCCAAACATAAAGATGTTCTTTAGTGCAAGCTAACTTAGCAGCATCGGTTATAGAAGCTTCTGCGTAATTATTGCCCCCAATAGTTCTATCAATTTCACCGAAAGTATTGATGCGATAAATCAAAGAATTCAGCTTATTTTGAATAAACATTTCCCCTGATGGTGCTATCGCAGCGCTATGTAATTGAAAAGGCTGTAAATCCCCCTGAACTTCATTAAAGTTCCATACTCTTTGAATTTTTAAATTCGTGTTCAACAATTTAATGTCATTAGCCACAGGGTCTAAAAGAAAAATGGTTTTACTATCAGGTATTAAAATTTTTTCTGGCTTAACAAAACTTTCTTTTAAAGATAAATTTTTTCCACCTACCACTATACTACTATCATAATTCTGATGTTGAAAAAACTTAGTCAACGTAGCATTAGATGGGCTTACTAAATAGATGTTTTTTTGTTCATCTAATGCTATTTGTTCATATGAATGAAAAGAAAATTTTAAAACGTAATTTTGCCCGTGAATAAAAGAAAAAATAAAGCAATTAACGGCGTAAATCCAAACCGGATACTTTCCAACCATTGGGAATTCTGAATTGTTCTTTTTGTAATTTTTGGGGTTGAATTTTAGTAGCGGTAGTAGTAATTTGGAGATTATTAGTTTTTTGAATAGTTTTCAGCGGTATTCTGCCATTCAATCCTTTGGTTAGAAAGGACGCATACGCTCTTGTTTTTCCTTTGAATAACTTAGTATTCACTCGATACTTATCCGAAACATAATACAAAATCGTACGATTGGGTTTTTCTACTTTGTACTCTTCACATTCCACACCAGCGACCACTAACTTTTTGCCCGTAGCTAACGCAGTTGGAGGGGTACTACTCTCTGGTTTGTATTGTTCAAAACGAAATGCTCTTTGATTAGGGACATCTATTGTATAGGTTCTATTAGAATCCGCTATAAACAAACGCGTCGTTGGAAATTCTCCGTTGTACATATTGATAATGAAATCACCATCTTTAAAATACATATCCATGTTCAAACATGGCTTTTTTGCCAAAAATTCTAGCGATTCCTTGCTCGGAACTCCTTTTATGCCTGTAACTTCTATATTATACTTGATAAGTCCTTCAAAATAATCGGGTGTCCCTTCATAGTGTTTTCCCATCTCGTTTTGAGCTAACAAAAATTTATAACCAAACAAAACTAAAATTACCAATCCGTATTTCATGTTGCAAAAATACTACATTTTGAAATCAAAAATTAAGCCATTTATGGAAATTTGAGCTATCATATTAAAACGGGGATTATACAACCGCTTTAACCTTTACCTTTCAAAATAAATTGAACCAACTTTTTTCATAAAAAGGATAAAACTCATATTCTAAACTGCCAAAAGATTCATAAAATTTTTGTACTCCCGAAATAGAAGACCCCTCAAAATCTAAATACTTTACTTGAAAAGCAAACTGACGAATAACTAAATCAAAAATCAGAGTGGTTACACCTTTTTCCATAGCTGTACCTCCAAGATAAATTATTCTATCAAAATCTAATAAAAACAATCCTACGCCTATTATTTTCTTCTCCTGATGAATAGAAAGAAAATGTAGTTTCTTCGCATGATAAGCATTTTTTACCAACCTAAATAAATAATGTTCCCATTTTTTTTGGAAAAAGGTTTTTTTTTTCCATTGTGATAACCAAAAATCTAACTTATTTTCCCAACCTTCATTCAATGAATAGTACCAATTTTGCTTTTTGGCATACTTCAATTCTCTTTTTCTCAAGCTATTAAAATTAGCAAAAAGACGCTCGTAAGGATAATGAAGACAAAGCAAACTATTTCTTTTTTGAGGCAAATAAGAGAGTTGTAAAGACGGCGTAAAACACAAGTGCACTTTGATATATTTAGAAAGTTTTTTGAAGATAGGCTTATAATCAATGGTTTGAGAGGAAAAAATACCCAATTGCTGACAAAAAGGAGGTTGAGCTACCCAAGGAATAAGCCTCCATTTTCTTGAAATTGGAATAGGAAAAACAAAAGAATAATGTTCATCAGTAAGACCTCGCCACTCCTCGCAAACACTATCTAAATACCAGGTAAGCCCGTAAATCCTTGAATTTAAAGCATTTTCTACACACTTGTTCCACAAATTCTCATCAATTTGGTTTCTTTTCAGAAGGTACATAAGAAATTACTAACCTAAAATCATCAATCACTTGATTAGCAAGAGCATCAACTAAACGAACTAAATAAACATCTTTTTTTAATCCTTCAGGTTCAAAATTCCAAAAATGAAACTGATTTTCTTGATGAAACAAAAAATGCGTAGCAAGTTCTTCTCCAATGCTATTGTAAAAACGCAGCAATAAATCCGTTTGGGCAGGAAACTGATAACCTATTGTCACTTTGCAATGTTCGTAGTCGTAATAAGCAACGATACCTTTGTGTACAGACTGCTTAAAAGAATAAACGATTAATGTGGTTGTATCCCGTAAAAATGACCAACGCAGTCGCAGAAATCCATATAGATTTTTGGATATTGAACAGGAAAAAAAGTTACTCTGATTTTCATAGCTCTTTAGAGTTTGCCATTGAAGACCGTCCGGAGAATGTTCTACTAACCATCGACCTGATTTTGAGAAAGAAGAAGTCCATACTAAAAGGTACTCATTGGAAGTTTCAAACAGGTTATGATAATCTAAGACAGGTAATTGCGAATAGTTATTGAAAAAAATCAAAAAATAAAGCAAAAAAAATTTGAATTTCATCATTGTGCTTTTAAAGGTAAAATTATTCTAAAAGTAGTGCCTTTTCCTAATTCGGTATGAAGGATAAAAATTTTTCCCTGATGATAGTTTTCAATAATTCTTTTAGCAAGGCTTAGCCCTAGCCCCCAACCCCTTTTCTTAGTAGAAAATCCAGGCTTAAAAACATATTTTTTATTTTGTGGTTCAATGCCCTTACCATTATCAGTTACATCCACTATAAAATGATGATTATCCACAAAAGCTTGAATGATGATTGTACCTTCTCCTTTTTCAAAAGCATCTATAGCATTTTTAATTAAATTTTCTAAAACCCACTCCAAAAGTATCTTATTAAAAGAAATAACTAAATCCGCAGGGATTTGTGTTTGTAATTGAATTTTAATTTTTCCATGATTATGAAAACGAGCTTGTAAATAACTTACAACGCTTTGAAGAACGGGCAAAATTGGCTGTGAACTTAATTCAGGAACTGAACCTATCTTAGAAAAACGTTCAGAAACTTTTACTAAACGGTTGACGTCTTTTTCCATTTCTTGAACAGCCATTTGAACATCTTCCTGCTTGTTAGATTTTAAAATTTCTATCCATGCAATTAAACCTGAAATAGGAGTTCCTAATTGATGGGCAGTTTCCTTTGCCATTCCCGCCCAAACCATGTTCTGTTCATTTCGTTTAGCTATATAAAACAATACAAACAAAATTACAATAAACGCAAATAACAATGAAAAGGTTACATAAGGGTAATTCCTTAAACGAATTAAATTGTCTGATTCACGGTAATAAATGTAATTGAACTTTCCTTTGACGTATTCAATCGGTATCGGCTCAAATTGAAAAGATTTGATGTAAGATAACTCCTTTAAAAGTATATTTTTTTTTGTTTCAGGACTTAAATTTTCAGGTAAATTAAGATTATCCCCAATAGGTTCTCCTTTTTCATTAACAATAATAGCCGGAACATTGATAACGGGAACCTTAGAACTATCCATTTTAATGATGTGATTAAAAAGAAAATCCGTTTCAGAATTTTCTGCGTTAGCAATATATTTTAATATTTCTGCGTAAAGGCGTATTCTTTTCTCTTCTTCAAGTGCTAGTTGTTTAACAAGTTGATTGGAATAATACAAAGTGCCAAGAACAATTAAAAGACCTATTCCTATAATAATTCCAAAAAAACGATTAAGAAACAGAAAGTTCATGAATAATTTGTGTAATTTGTTGATGATAGTTTAAAGCTTGTTCTTTGGCTTTTTTATAAAAATTTTGAGAAGTATCTGCATAAATAATTGCCCTGCTAATTGTAATAAGCATAGGGGAACCGGGAAAATAAGCATTCTGTATAGTTGAGGTTAAATCACCTGCTTGGGCTCCTATGCCCGGTATTAGTAGTGGAGCTTTGGGAAATATATTTCTTAGAGTGTGGATAGCCTGAGGTCTGGTGGCTCCCATTACAAAACCTATATTATTGTTTACATTCCACTCTACGCATTTTCTTATAACTTGCTCATACAAAGGCGGTTGCCCGACTAACTCAAAATCTTTTGCGCCCTCGTTGGAAGTCAAACCTAAAATAAAAATTATTTTTTTTTCATATTCTAAAAAGGGCATCACACTATCTTTTCCCATGTAAGGGTTTACGGTGACAGAATCAAAAGGATACCTTTCAAAAAATGTTTGAGCATAGAAAGTTGCGGAATGCCCAATATCACTTCTTTTTGCGTCGGCTATGGTAAAAATATCATTCGGAACAAATTCTAAAATCCTTTGCATGACTTCTAAGCCCTCGTATCCCCATACTTCAAAAAAAGCTAAATTAAACTTGTATGCCGCTACATATTCTTGCGTAGCTTCAATAATAGACTTACAAAAATATTCAAGCCCATGTACATTGCTAGGTATATCTTGTGACCAGTATATGGGAGAAGCATCCAAACCTACACACAAATGGGAACTTTTATCCTTAATAATTTGGGATAACTTATCCATATTGCAAAAATATGCTTTTGGGGGCAGAAATGCAAATATTTCCTCCTTAATAGTTTTTTGTTATTCGTGTAATCACCTGATTTCGGGGTGGGCTAACTGACCTCCGTAATACGAGGTAATGCCTAACATTAGCATCGTTAAAATACTTATTATCCATACAACTTTTTGTATCCATGAGAATTTTAAACCTATAAGATGAACTAAAACATTGAAAATTGATAATTTAAGTGTCATTTCTCCCCATTCTTCATGATTTGAAATAAAAGTTCCAACGGGATCTTGTAAAAATGATGACAACTTTTCTGCAGAATAATGTCCTGTGTAATTTAGTAAAATTAACAAAAATAAACATATCATTTGAACTACTACATGTACTAAAAAAGGAAGCTTTATTTTCCTATTTGCACAGTAAGCAAAACACACAAGATAAAATAAATATCCATACAACAGAAAATGATTGACTATTAAATGAATATGTACGTAACTCATAAATTAAAAAACAAACTAAAAACTTAATAACCACTTTTTTAACAATTTATAATTTTGTGCTCTTATAGATTGCGCATCAAATTTACGGTTTTGCGGGTAAATGTAATGATTTTTTTCTATGTAAAACAAATCTTGTAAAATATTACAGCCCGCAGCAGTTACTAAATGACAATCCTTAAAATAAGGTAAAGGGTAATTATCCAAATATGAAAAAACTTCATAATCAGGATGTTTACACTTTAAAAAATTCAATTCTTGTTCACTGCCCGCATGTATTATAAGTTTTTGATTTTCTATAATCGCATTAGAGTTCTGCAAAATGGGTAAACGTACTTCACATTGGAGCTTTGCAAGTGCTTGAATGTAATTATTCATATACTCCGGTAGCCATTCTACTTGCCAACTTTCATCGTAATCTATCTCGGAAAATAAATTACAAATTTCTGGCTTCATAATTCGAACTGTCACAATTTTATAAAATGAAAATTTTTCTAAGATACTTGGAAGTTCATAAAATAGCCCATTCGGAAAAACATCCGTAACCCACCAGTCAGGTTGAATTTGATGAATATAGTTTGAAATTCTTTCTAAGACAGAATCATGCGGATAAACCCAAAGAAAATGCAAATTTTTAGTTAAAAAAGAAGGTAAGTTTTGATAAGATGCTATCACAAAGCATTGATTTTTTGGAAATTTTGTAGTTAAAATTTGTGAAATTTTATATGCCCTTGTAACATGACCTAAGCCGCCTCCTAATGCGTATATGAGCGTTTTCATATTTTTGTGCAAAATAAATTTTTTTTGGATATTATCGGTTGAACAATGTATATTTGCAAAAAATTTTAGACGAAAGAGCTATGGCATTCACATTACCAAATTTACCTTATGCGTACGATGCTTTAGAGCCTCATATTGACGCAAGAACAATGGAGATTCATCACACCAAGCATCACAATGCTTATGTAACCAATTTAAATGTAGCAATCGAAAAACATGCTGATCTTCAGAACAAAAGTTTAGAAGAACTTATTAGTAACATTCAATCATTACCTGAAACGGCAAGAAATGCTGTAAGAAACAATGGCGGCGGGCACTGGAATCATTCATTTTTTTGGGAAATTATGACGCCTAACGCCCCAGGCAAACCTGTTGACAAAATCGCAGATGCGATACAAAAAAGATTTGGTTCCTTTGAAAAATTTAAAGAAGAATTTGCGACTGCTGCAATCTCACGTTTTGGCTCCGGTTGGGCATGGTTAATTGTAAAAGACGGTGAGCTTTTTGTTACTTCTACCCCTAACCAAGATAATCCTTTAATGGATATCGCTGAAATGAAAGGTAGCCCTATTCTCGGCTTAGATGTATGGGAACATGCCTATTACTTGAAGTATCAAAACCGTAGACCTGATTACGTTCTTGCTTTTTGGAACGTCATCAACTGGGAAAAAGTTAATGAGTTGTACGTGAAATATACTTCTTAATTGCATATTGACCTAGAAAAATGCCACGAATACACAAAAAAATCCTAAAAATTTTTCTATAACCAATGTTTGTTAGATTCGTGTAATTCGTGGCTGATTATATATTTGTAGAAATTTGTGTTCTGAAGACGATTTGGGGTTAACTAAATTTCCAACCAAAGCCTAACAAGTAATTTCTGCCGGGCATTGCTCTATTCTTAATTACTTGATATTGAGCACCCCATAAATTTTTAACTTGGAAATTTACCGAAAATTCATGTTTTTTGTAATTTTTTGTATAGTTCAAAATGCAATTACCTAAATAAAAATCGGGGAGCCATGCACTGTTATCCGTTGCATAATATACATAACCGTTCCATAGATGTTGGTAAGTAAATGAAAATGAATGAAATAACCATGAAATTTGAAAATGCCAACGGTATTTAGGTTGATAAATCAATTGTTTTTGATAAGCTTCGTCGTTTTCAAAACGTGCTTTAGTTAAAATGGATTTCCCATAATATCCTGATAATTCCCCTAAAATTTGATGTTTTTTTAATTTTTTGGTTAATTTTACTTGAAATTCAATACCATTTGAACGTACTTGACTCAAATTCTGAGCTGACCAAAAAGAACCATTAGCTAGCCATACAATTAAATTTTGATAAGCATTTTGGTAATAAGTAATTTGAAAAATAGAATTTTGATTTTGGTGCCCCAAAGTTCCTTCAAAAAGAAAGCCCCTTTCAGGTTTTAAATTGGGATTTCCACCAACTTGCCAATACAAATCATTCAAAGAAGGATACCGAAATGAGTTACCTATGCTGGATTTGACATAAAACCAACGATAAAAATTCCATTGCAGTACCATGTTCCCTATTGGTATAACCCATTGATTTTGAACGTATTCTTGCCTATAAGTTAACCCGAGTTTCCATTTTTGAACAATTAAAAAATAACTACTGATTAAACTATGCCTTTGCCATAATTTCGGTAAAACCATAGAATTTTTGGCGTAAGGAAAGATGAGATGATTTTGTATTTGAAATTGAAAATGATTATGTTTTTTTGAAAATTGTAAAAAATTATCTGAAAACCATTGATTACTTGTATAACCACTAAAAATTTGAGCAATAGAATCCTCGTACCATAAAAAATCTCTAAGAAAACTTTGTTGAACCGTAAATTTTAAATTTTTCAGAATAATTTGGTACATCCATTGCATACGTAGGTTATCATCTTTTTGATTTTGTGCGGAAGTATCTGCAGTCATAACGGGGGGAATTTGTATTTGTGAATGATGCTTCCATAAATGAAATTCCATATTACTGTTTGTAAAATAAGTTTTATAATCAAGTTGAATACCATAGTTTAAAGTTTTAGCATGTGACAAGATTTCCTTGGGAGCGTTCATTTTTTCCCTATTGGTAAAAGGGAAATTATTACGAGCAAAGAGCCTATACGTTTGAACTAAAAAACTGTGTTTCTTAAATTTTTTCTGTAAAAATAATGCTTGTTGATTTAACCCGAAACTACCTATTTGTTGTAAAAAACTAACCTTATAAGGATGATTCCAGCAAGGTGTTAAAAGTAATGACGCCCCTGCACCAGAGCCCCATAACGCCGGGTTACTTCCCCTTAACATTGAAACATTCATAGAGGTAACAGGTATTTGTGCATAATCCGGAGTAGCATTAAACGGGCTTTGCAAGGGTACTCCGTTCCACAAAATTTGATTTTGATTAGCTGTACTACCTCGATAACTCAACGTACTTAATTGCCCTAATCCGTAATTTTTTACATAAAAAAAACCCTCCATCTGTAACCAATCCGTAATTCGTTGATTTGCAAAGATTTGTTTTTTGATACTATCTAACGGAGAAACTTCATGCCCGATTTGAGTGCTCTCCCATTTCTCTTCAATAATACTCACCTCGGGTAAATTGAATATTTTTTGAGTGGTATCATTTTGAGAAAAAAGCAAAGAAAAAAAAATTCCCATGAAACCTAAACCCCAAAAAATTGTTCTACATGCCAATAACATAGATATAGAGTAAAAAAATTTTGACCATTCCTTTGCAAAAATAGGATTTATTTTTATGTTTGTAACAATTTTTAAGAATGAAATTAAGAAACAGTACGGCATAAATAAATAATTTTTGTGATAACTAATTTTCATTTTAATTTTGCAGTTTAGATTAAGTCTAAATAAATGAACGAGTTTATCATAACCCTAAGAGAAACGCTTGAAGCCTCGTTAATTATCGGTATCGTGCTTACATTTTTAAACAAAAATGGGCTTCATCATTTAAAACGAAGTGCTTGGCAAGGCTTATTAGCTGCAATCATTGCTAGTATTCTCGTAGCTGCTTTCTTTATGTTTATTCGGAATAATATTCATTCTGAAGCCTACGAAAAATTATTTGAAGCCTTCATGATGTATTTAGCCGCTGGCTTTTTAAGTTACATGATTATTTGGATGGCAAAGAATACGAACGTCAAACAAAACTTAGAAAATAACATCCAACAAAATACGACCCAAAAAGCGATTTTTGCATTAGTATTTTTTGCTGTAATCCGTGAAGGCTTTGAAACCGTCTTATTTTTATTTGCCTCGTTTCAAGCCACTAAAAGCTTTTCTTATCTTGGTTTTTGCTTAGGTATTGCCGGTGCTATATTTTTAGGTTACCAAATTTTTGTTTTGGGAAAACGTGTGGACATCAAAAATTTCTTTCGTTTTACTTCTATCTTGTTGATTTTTATGGCAGCAGGAATGATAGCCTACGGAACTCATGAAATGGAAGAATTTTTAGTGAAAATGTCATGGATAAATGAAGAAAATATACAAAGACCTTTTGATATACTTAAACCGCTAAAAGAAATGCCTGAAAACGCATGGTTCTATACCCAAAAAGGAGAAAAGTTTTATCATTGGTTACACGATAAAGGGGCAATAGGCGAATTTTTAAAAGGATTTTTAGGCTACAATTCTAACCCTAATTGGATTGAATTGGTTTTATGGTTTATTAGCTTGATATCAATTTTTTATCTATGGAAACAAGCTATGAATTTAAAGGTTATCAAAAAACAAGAAGGATAAACTATTAGTTTGAGTATGCGTGAGGGATAGAAGCGGAAAGCACGCAGGAAGCGAAGCGACGAGGGCTTGCAGCGGATAGCCCGACCCGAGCGAAGCGAGGGGCACGCCCTCTTAAATCACAAAATATTTTAAACTAAATCAAATATTTCATTGTTTTTATTTTATTTTTGTGAAGTTTTTCATTATGACAAAAAGACCGAAATTCGTTTCACCAGATTATTATTTGATTGATGAGTTGCTCAGTGAAGAGCACAAAATGATTCGTCAAAGCGCAAGAGATTGGTTATCAGTGCATGTAGAACCTATCATAGAAGAGTATGCACAGAGAGCAGAATGCCCAACGCACTTAATTCCAGGCATGGGCGAGCAAGGATTTTTTGGTCCTTTTATACCTACAGAATACGGCGGCGGCGGCTTAGATTATATCGGCTACGGCTTAATTATGCAAGAAATTGAACGTGTGGACTCCGGTATCCGTTCTATTTGTTCTGTCCAATCTTCCTTAGTCATGTACCCGATTTACAAGTATGGTACCGAAGAACAAAAAAGAAAATATTTGCCCAAGTTAGCAACGGGCGAGTGGATGGGATGTTTCGGTTTAACAGAACCAGATTACGGTTCTAACCCTGGCGGTATGGTTTCTCATTTTAAGGATATGGGAGACTACTACCTGCTAAACGGGTCCAAAATGTGGATTTCTAATGCTCCCTTCGCTCAAATTGCCATAGTATGGGCTAAAGACGAAAACGGCAGAATCCGTGGGCTGATTGTAGAAAGAGGAATGGAAGGCTTTTCTACCCCCGAAATTCGTGGCAAATGGTCTTTAAGAGCGTCAGCAACCGGAGAACTGGTTTTTAATAATGTAAAAGTACCAAAAGAGAATTTATTACCTCACGTAGATGGTTTGAAAGGTCCATTAAGTTGCTTAGATTCAGCGAGATACGGTATTGCATGGGGAGCTATTGGAGCTGCTATGGATTGTTATGTCACTGCTTTAAACTATGCCAAAGAAAGAATTCAGTTTGGTAAACCTATCGCTCAATATCAACTCCAACAAAAAAAATTGGCAGAAATGATTACCGAAATAACCAAAGCCCAACTTTTAGCATTCCGGCTCGGTGAACTCCGAAACCAAGGTAAAGCAACTTCCGCTATGATTTCCATGGCTAAAAGAAATAACGTAGAAATGGCTTTAAATGTTGCACGTGAAGCTCGCCAAATCTTAGGAGGTATGGGAATTATGGGAGACTACCCCATTATGCGTCACATGGCTAATCTTGAATCCGTCATAACTTATGAAGGTACTCACGACATTCATTTGCTTATTACAGGTTTAGATATCACGGGGCTCAATGCTTTTAAATAATTTTTATTTGAACTTAAAAGCACTTAATTTGTTTATTCTAAAAAACTGAATTTTATTATGGCTATTCAAATAACAGACGAATGTATTAATTGTGGAGCTTGCGAGCCTGAATGCCCTAATAATGCAATTTATGAAGGCGGTGTTAAATGGGCTTTTGCAGATGGTACTGACCTCCAAGGAACCATTTCATTTGGAGATAAAATGATTGATGCTAACGAAAAACATGAGCCTATCTCCGAAGATAAATATTACATCGTTCCTTATAAATGTACTGAATGCGTAGGTTTTCATGAAGAGCCTCAGTGTGCTGCGGTTTGCCCCGTGGATTGCTGCGTTCCCGATCCCGATTATGTAGAATCCCAGGAAGAACTTCTCCAAAAAAAAGAATGGCTTCACTTAGTATAAAATAATTTTGTCATGTATAGATTTTCGTCGTAATATTGTCATTAAATTTTTAGTAATATGAACGAAACCGTATTAAAATTTCAAGAAAAAGTAAAACCCAGTTTCTTCCCGAAGCATCAACATGCGATTTACAAACGCTTAGAAACAAAGCATTCAACCGTTGAAATAGATGAAAATGACCCTCTTGGAACGGAAATGGTCTTAAATATAGGACCTCAGCACCCTGCAACCCATGGCGTCCTTCGTGTCGTAACTCAATTAGAAGGTGAAACGATTGTCAAATGTGTTTTAGATGTAGGTTATTTGCATAGAGGCATAGAAAAGCTTGCTGAATATAAAACATTTCAGGAATTTATGCCTTATACTGACCGTATGGATTACCTCTCCCCCTATTCTAACAATGTAGCTCTTTGCTTAGCCGTAGAAAAATTAGTTGGTATAAAAGTTCCTGAAAGAGCTCAGTATATTAGAACGATTGCTTGCGAATTAGCTCGCATTTCTGCCCATAACCTCTGGCTCGGTACTATGCTCATGGATGCCGGTGCCGTTTCCATGTTTATGTATACCTTCCGCGAAAGAGAAAAAATTTACGATATCTTTGACAAACTCGCAGGTGTTCGCTTTACAGTCTCCCATTGTAGAATTGGAGGTATCCAATTTGATATGACCGACGAAGTCGCTAAAATGATTTCTAACTTCATTGATAACTTCCTCAAAGAACTTGATTCCTGGCATAAATTTATTGACCGTAACCCTATTTGGATTAACAGAAATATAGGTATCGGTAAAGTTACCAAAGAAGAAGCCATCAGCTTAGGTTTTACAGGTCCTAATTTGAGAGCCTCTGGTGTAGCCCATGACATCAGAAAAGATGAACCCTATCTTGTTTACTCAGACTTGGATTTCCGTATTCCCACTCGTACCGAAGGTGACTGCTTAGCTCGCTATTTTGTGAGAATGGAAGAAATGGAACAAAGTGCTAAAATCATTCAACAGTGCTTAAAAAGAATGCCTAAAGGTGACATACGTGTAGATAACGCAAAGCAAACTTATATCTCCAAAGAGGAAATTTACTATTCCATGGAAGGTCTCATTCATGATTTTATGATGGTCGATGTCGGCGTAATGCCACCCAAAGGCACTGAAATTTACCATGCTATTGAAGCGCCCAAAGGTGAACTCGGCTTCTATATATATTCTGATGGCACAGGTTCGCCTTGTAGACTTAAAATTAAATCTCCTTCTTTTAGTAATTTACAAGTTCTTGAAAAAATGATGGAAGGGGCTATGGTCTCTGATACCGTCGTGCTCATCGGTTCTGTGGATCCCGTTATGGGGGAAGCTGATAAGTAAAATAAGACCTCTTGTTACTTTTGAAGGGTGTAAAGTTTTTTTACACTCTTTTTTATTTTTTAAGATTAAACCATTCAAAATCAGAATACTATATTTTTATGCAGAAAATCTTTTTCTCTTGTAACAAAAGTGACTGTTCAAGGTTATGAAAACCTCTTATTTTTGTATCAACAAATTGAAAAAGTTATGAGTAATTTCAAAGTTGAACAAATTTACACGGGATGTTTAGCACAAGGTGCTTATTACATTGTATCGAAGGGAGAAGCAGCTATTATTGACCCACTGCGGGAAAGTAAGCCTTATTTAGAAAGACTACAAAAAGATAACGCTAAGCTCAAGTACATCTTTGAAACGCATTTTCATGCAGATTTTGTTTCAGGTCATTTAGATTTGAGTAAAAAAACGGGGGCTCAAATTATATATGGACCCCAAGCACAATGCGGATTTGATTGTGTAAGCGCTGAAGATGGGCAAATTTTTGAGTTAGGAAATGTTAAAATAAAAGTTTTACACACCCCAGGGCATACCCTTGAAAGCTCTTGTTTCCTTTTAATCGATGAAAACGGAAAAGAACATGCTGTTTTTACTGGAGATACTCTTTTTATTGGCGATGTAGGTAGACCCGATTTAGCACAAAAAGCCGCTAAAATGACCCAAGAACAACTTGCTGCTCTGCTCTACAAATCTTTAAGAACTAAAATTATGACGCTTCCTGATGAAGTGATTGTGTACCCAGGACACGGCGCTGGCTCTGCTTGTGGTAAAAATATGAGCAAAGAAACTGTTTCTACTATCGGTGAACAAAAAAAATCTAATTACGCTCTTCGTGCGAATATGACGGAAGAAGAATTTATCAAAGAAGTTACCGAAGGATTAACCCCGCCCCCTGGTTATTTTGGTTACAATGTCATGATGAACAAACAAGGCTATGCGAGTTTAGACGAAGTTTATCAAAAAGGATTGAGAGGCTTAAAGCCCCAAGAGTTTGAAGCTGCTGCAGAAGAAGCCCATGCCCTTATTTTAGATACTCGTAAAGCGGATGAATTTGCCAAAGGTTTTATTCCTAATGCTATCAATATCGGTATAGATGGGGATTTTGCCCCCTGGGTAGGCGCTATGATTGTAGATGTAAAGCAACCTATCTTAATTGTTTGTGAACCTGGCAGAGAAGAAGAAGTGATTACTCGTTTAAGTAGAGTAGGTTTTGATAATGTTTTAGGATATCTACAAGGTGGTTTTGAAGCTTGGCTCAAGGCAGGTAAAGAAATTGACAAAGTCAATAGAATTAGTGCCGAAGAATTTGAGAAACTATACCAAAAAGGCAAAACTAAGGTCATTGATGTAAGAAAAGAGAGTGAATACGCCGCAGAGCATGTTGAGGATGCTTATAGCATGCCGTTAGCTTATATTAACGATTGGATAAAAAATTTCCCAAAAGACGAAGAGGTGTTCATACATTGCGCAGGAGGCTATAGAAGCATGATTGCGGCATCTATCTTACAGTCAAGAGGATATAGAAATTTTAAAGAAATCGGAGGTGGATTTAATGCAATTAGTCAAACAAACATTCCTAAAACTGATTACGTATGTCAAAGCAAATTATTTTCTTATTAACCGTCTTAGTCTTTGTATTTATGTTTTTCTTTTTTAATCAAGGAGCAAGCCCAAAAAATAAAGCAGAAATAGCTGATGCTATTCAAAAGGGAGCTTTGTTAGTAGATGTAAGAACAGAATGGGAGTTTGCAGAAGGCTCTGTGCCTGGTGCTATCAATATTCCCTTAGATAAAATCACATCCAACTTAGACAAGTTTAAAAATCAAACTCAGATTATTGTATTCTGCCGCAGTGGCAACCGAAGTGGACAAGCTAAAGCCATTTTAAAAAAAAATGGTTTTACAAATGTTATCAACGGTGGAACATGGACTGAGGTGGCAGAGTTAGTAAATAATAAAAAGAGGTAATGCAATTTATAAAGCGTTTTTTACCCTACGTAGTGGCACTGATAGTGGGAAGCCTGTTAGGATGGTTATACTGGTATTATTGGGGATGCACTGAAAGCTGCCCTATACGCTCCAATCCTTTGCATAGTTCACTATACGGTGCCCTATTAGGGGTTTTATTCATGAATATTATTCAACCTAAAAGAAAATAAAAACATAAATTATGCAAAAGAAAAGTTTTCAAGAGTTAATTCAATCCGAGAAACCTGTATTAGTAGATTTTTCAGCAGAATGGTGTGGACCCTGTAAAATGTTGGCTCCTATTCTGCATGATGTAAAAAATGAAATTGGGGATAAAGCTTCCATCATCAAAATAGATGTAGACAAAAATCCTCAATTATCTGCAATGTATCAAATTCAGGCAGTACCTACTTTGATGCTGTTTAAAAATGGTAAAGTTTTATGGAGAAAAAGCGGTGTATTATCTAAACAAGAGTTAGTAAGCGTAATTAGAAACTATCAGTAAAATATGAAGGAAATTTTAAGTCAGCCATGGCCATGGTACGTGGCAGGTCCTATCATTGGCTTAACTGTACCAGCTCTTTTGATTTTAGGCAACAAAACTTTTGGAATTAGTTCCTCTCTACGACACATTTGTGCCTCTTGTTTTCCTGCAAATATTCCCTTTTTTCAATATGACTGGAAAAAAGAAATTTGGAACTTATTATTTGTTATAGGTATTTTTTTAGGAGCCTTGATAGCAGTGCAGTTCTTTCCGAACCCTGAACCCATTCAAGTAAATGAAAACTTTAAAAATGAATTAGCAAACTATGGTATCCAAGATTATAGCTCGCTAGTTCCGAAAGATCTATTCAATTGGTATAACCTATTGACAATCAAAGGGTTTATTTTTACAGTTTTAGGAGGATTTATGATAGGATTCGGAACAAGATACGCAGGTGGATGTACGGAGTGATTGGAATCGCTGTAATAGTCGGAGCTCTATCAGTTGCTCTGATTAAGAAATTCAAAATCAAGACGATTTATGGCGAGCCTATCCAAATACACGATAAAACTTTTAACAAAGGGCAAATCATAGGCGGTTTAATTTTTGGATTAGGATGGGGAATTACAGGAGCTTGCCCGGGTCCCTTATATGCTCAAATAGGCTCTGGTGCATCCGTTATCGTTATTACTTTGATTTCAGCTATTCTGGGAACATGGGTCTACGGAAAATTTAGAGATAAACTGCCTCACTTATGCATTTGTGCATCTATGGCAGTCTTTCATCAGCCACGAATGACACGAATGCACAAAAATTTTTTACGAATTTATTTGTGCACAAGAATTTATTCAGTTTATTTTTAGTGGTTTTTGCTTTTCACCATGATTTCCTTGCTTTTAAATTCTTATTATTCCGTTTATAAAATTACCTTTTAAAATTCAATATAAACACAGAACTTTGCGAATATTTCTATGGTTTTTGTCAGAGTGTTTTACGTTATTTTCATAATTTCGGTAACAGGTTCTTTTTTATTTGCTCAAAAAACTTTGACGTTAGAGCAATGTATTCAATTAGCTTTGGAACGAAATTTACAAATCCAGCAAGCTAAAATCAATAAAGACATTTCCAAAGTGAATTTTGACCAAACCAAATACAATTTTCTACCTGATTTGAGTGGCTCCATGAACTGGACACGTACTTTTGGTACTTCTTTTGACCAAATCACTTTTCAGCGTGTTCAGCGTTCCTCTACTTTCTCCACACCGAGAGTAAATTTATTTTGGAATATTTTTTCAGGTTTTGCGAATCATTATACACGTAAACAACAATTTTACCAACTTTCAGCTGCTGAACAAGCCATAGAAGTAACTAAAAACACAGTTTTAACGAACGTTTTAGGCACTTATTTACTGATTATTTTGGATACTGAGAACCTTAAAGTTGCAGAAAAACGTCTTGAATCCTTAAATATGCAACTGGAAAAAATGAGCTCTCTCGTGGATGCAGGACTCAGAAATACTACGGAAATTTTAAATTTAAAAGCTCAAATTGCAAATGAAGAATTAACTATCGTTAACTTAAAAAATCAATTAAAAAAAGACCAACTTACCTTACTTCAACTGATTGAAGAAGAAAATATTACGGGAGAATTTATTTTTCCGCCATTACCTGAGCTTGACATGGAACAACCTCTCCCCAACCTTCAAGAACTTATTCAAAAATCTCTGCAAAACCTTCCTGAAATGAAACAAGCTCAAATGCGTTTAGAAGCAAATTATTTTTCCAAAAAATTAAGTTTTGCTAATAGATTACCGTCCCTAAGCTTAAGCGCTGGGCTCGGTTCTTCTTATTCTTCTAATGGTGGGATTCCTCAATTTGACCCCGTCACTTTTAGATATTTAGGGCTCCGTAGAACCTCTTTCTTTGAACAAATTGATGATAATTTTAACCAAAATATTACTCTCAGCTTGAACATACCTATTTTTTCACGCTGGCAAAATCAAAAAGCTTATAAAATCGCTGAATACAATATAAAAAATGCCGAATTAGAAGTTGAATTAACTAAAAATAACATTACTAAGCAAGTTCAGCAAGCTTATATAGATGCAGAAAATGCACAAAACCGTTTTCGTGCTATTCAAGCTCAACTGAAAGCTTTAACTACTAACTATGAATTTGCAGAGCAGCGTTATCAAGCGGGGACAATTGATTTTTATACTTTTTACGAAACTTTCGGTGCTAAATACAAAGCAGAGTCCGATTTAATTCAAGCAAAATACGAATTTTGGTTACGTCTAAAAATTTTAGAGATTTATCAAGGAAAAAATATGGGTTTTTAAATTTATGAAAAAAAAGAACACTGTAAGAAAATACGGAATTACAATTTTAAGCTTAATTTTGTTAATTTTTGTAACAAGATGGTTAGGTTTTTGGGGACAAGAAAAAATCATAACTGTTGAAGTATCTAAATCAGTTAGAAAAACTTTGGTTTCTAAAGTCTCCGAATCGGGCACTATTCAACCTGTCACTGAGCTTTCAGTAGCTCCGGACGTATCAGGCGAAATTATCCAGATTACGGTTAAAGAAGGAGATTATGTAAAAAAGGGGCAATTATTATTTGTTATCAAGCCGGATAATTACCAAGCCTTATTAGAACAAGCAGAAGCCAGCTTAAATGCCGCCAAATCAGATTATGAAAATGCGCTTTCCAATGTTTTTCAAGCAGAAGCTACTTTAATTCAAGATTCTATTGATTTTTATAGAATTCAAGGATTATACGAAAAAAAAGTAGTTTCACTAACAGAATATGAAGCATCCAAATTAAAATTTCAATTATCTAAATCTCGTTTAGAAGCTAACAAAAAATTAGCACAAGCAGCATATTATCGGGTTCAAAGTGCAAATGCTTCCGTCAAACAAGCCAAAGAAAACTTGCAACGTACGAGCGTTTATTCTACGATGAACGGTTTTGTAACAAAACTACCTGTAACCAAAGGGCAAAGAGTTGTTGGAACAGGGCAAATGCAAGGTACAGAAGTCATGAAAATTGCAGACCTTTCCCGAATGGAAGTCAAAGTAGAAATCAATGAAAATGATGTGGTTCATATCAGTTTAGGAGATTCCGCTTGGATTGAAGTGGATGCTTTTCCTGACAAAAAATTTAAAGGGTATGTAAAAGATATTGCTTATTCTGCTTCGCAAAATGCTGTCGGTACAACAGACCAAATTACTAATTTTACCGTCAAAGTTTTAATAGACCCTCAAAGTTACCAAAATATGGATGATTTGAAACCACTCATTCCAGGACCCGGGCAAAGTCCTTTTAGGCCGGGAATGTCTGCTTACGTGAATATATTTACAGAAAAAAAAGAAAACGTTGTTGCTGTGCCTATTCAAGCGGTTACCATTGACTTAAGTCAAAAAAAGGAAAATTCTAAAGCCCAAGAGATTGTTTTCTCCTTCAAAAATGATAGCGTTTTCAAAAGAAATGTCAAAACAGGTATCAGTGATGACGAATTTATTGAAGTTACCTCCGGTTTAAATGAAAATGAAGAAATCGTGGTGGGTCCTTATGTTGTAGTTTCCAAACAATTAAAAGACAGCATGAAAGTTCTTTCTAAGCCTGCTGAATTTCTTAAAAATCCTGAAAATAAATCCCCAAAACGTAATATTTCTCAGGACTAAAAGGTTTAAATTTCTCTCCTAATGTTTTTTTAACTTTGTATCGGGTAATCCTAACCACATGAAATTAGTTATTCAAAGGGTTTTGAGTTCACAAGTTTGGGTAGAAGAGAAACTAATTGCTGAAATAGGAAAAGGGCTTTTAGTTTTATTAGGTATAACTCATTCAGATACCCTAGACGATGTTAATTATTTAACTAAAAAATTGCTAAATTTAAGAATTTTTGAAGATAACCAAGGAAAAATGAACTTATCTGTTTTGGATATACAAGGAGAAATCATGGTGGTATCTCAATTTACTTTGTACGGAGATACTCAAAAAGGGAATAGACCATCTTTTATTCAGGCAGCGAAACCAGAAATCGCAATTCCGTTGTACGAAGAATTTTTAAAAAAATTAAAAGAAAATTGTATTTTGAAAATACAAAACGGCATTTTTGGAGCCGATATGAAAGTTCATTTAATCAACGATGGACCTGTTACCATTCTAATGGATTCAAAAGACAAATAAACACAAATTATTTTCGTACTTCAAGTTATAATAAATTTAAAACACGAATTTCACGAATGAACATGAATATAATTTAGAATTCAGGACAAACTTTTTATCAGTTACGTATACAAAACAACACTTCATGCATAAGTGGCAATTTCGTATAAATCTAAATATTTGTATTTTCGCAACATGGAAAAAAAATTTGTATCTATTGAGCCAACAGAACTAAAAGTTCCTGATTTACATCAAATTTTATTAGGTTTAGTAGCACCAAGACCGATTGCGTTTGCTTCTACTTTGGACCGAGAAGGAAATAAAAATTTAGCGCCTTTTAGTTTTTTTAACGTAATTTCTAGCAATCCTCCGTATGTGATTTTTTCGCCGAACCGTTCCGGTAGAACCGGAAAAAACAAAGATACTATCCATAATTTAATGGAGACCATGGAAGTTGTAATTAACATGGTCAATTTTGATATAGTTCATCAGATGAATGTAGCAGCTTGCGAGTATCCGCCTGACGTGGATGAATTTGTAAAATCAGGGTTAACGCCTATTCCCTCTGAAAAAATCAAACCTTATCGAGTGATGGAATCACCTGCTCACTTAGAATGTAAGGTAGAACAAATCATAACTTTAGGCACACAAGGCGGGTCGGGAAATTTAGTTTTAGCCAAAATTCTTAAAATCCATATTGACCCACGAGTTATGCACGAAAAATATAAAATTGACCCTCATAAGATAGATTTGGTAGCACGAATGGGAGCAGATTTTTATTGTCGTGCCTCCGGGAATGCCGTATTTGAACTCCCAAAACCTAATCTAAAACTTGGTATCGGTTTTGATAACCTTCCGAATATACTCAAATTTTCTCAACTTACAGGTAACGAATTAGCTCAATTTGCTAACCTAGAAGCTTTGCCTTCTGAAGCTGATTTGGACATTTTTCGTAATGAAAATTCAGAATTTTTGAAACAATTTAAAAATTTTGAAGAAAAAATTACATGGGCAAAAGGAAACTTGTCCAAGCTACCTAATGATACCTTGTTTATTTTGAAGGTATTGCTTTCTTAAAAAAAAAGTGCTGTCATTTTGAACAGCACGAAAATCTAAATTGAATTATGCAGAATTACTTAGCCTTTTTCACTAAATCAATAATTCCCTCTGTTCTTTTTCTAAAAGTAAATTTGGAACGTAAGAATTTTTCTACGGGCCAACCACGCCATAGAACGTAATTTCCGTTAGTGTCTTTAGTATTGTAAATGCCGACGGTATTATCGTCAAAGGTCCAGGTCATTAAATTATTGTTATCAGCAAATTCAACTTTTACATTTTGGAACTTGTGGTAAATAGTATAGTCAAGCCATTGAGAATTTACACCAAGAATACTGAGAAGGTCAGTAAAAGCGGATCCACCGATAGCAGTTGTAGCTTTAAGCCTTGCTTCTAAGGTAAAACGCTGTTGCACATCTTTTCCAACCCAGTAATCACCATTATTAAATTGAAAATTCGCATAATCCCAAACTTGGTCAAATTTAGCAGCAGCTTCAATCCATTTAGAAGGACCGTAAACAATTCTTGTAAACATGGGTCCGAAAGTTCCTGTCATACCATCGTCATCCGCAAGTTGCAAAACCGTAATTGGAAAAGCAATCTTATTTTTTATATCACCTGTTGAATCACTTGCTTCTACTAACTCCCAATTCCCGCGCATTAAGGTTTTGGTGGGAGTAGGTTTTTCTTCTACCTCGCATGACGTAATGATTAAGAACGTAAAAACTACAAGTAGTAACTTAAACTTTTTCATACTATTAACAAATTACAATTTTCTACAAATTTACTAAGTTTGCCTCAAAAATCAAACCAAAATTTTAAAATTCATGGCTAAGAATAATTTTTTTTATTTTTTTAACATTTTCAGCATGTATTCTCATTATGTCAGGCAATAAAAAATCTAATTTATAAGAAAAATGACTACTCACAAAGTAAGTATTGTTAATTTCTTTGATTCGGATTTCTTCACCGATACTCCACCAGGAAGGCTTGGTTTTAATCAAAATAGTGTTGTTTTCTAAATGAATTGACATAAAACGTGGGTTCTTTAAATTTTTTAATTGATTAAAAAGCTCATGGATATCCATTTGTGATATTAGTCGTAGTTTTGTGGGGTCAACTTTAGATAAATATTTTCTGCTAAAAGTTAAAAAGGTCGGAGAAATTAAAACAAATGATATCGCAAAAGTATATTTTGCGTCATGATAAATAATAAGCAAAATGAGCAAGGACAAATAAAAAAATATAAAAATCATACCGTTTAGTTTATAATTTATACGAATTAAACGGTAAAAAGTTACAAAAATTTCAAAAAATATTTTTTTAGATAGTTACCATCTTTCTGAATAATTGGAAACGATTTTCAATCGCATGAGGAGAAATATCGTAAAGCCCTACGGGACCGAGATGTTCCACACAAAAACTGGCCATGACAGAACCAAAAACAAGCGCAGCTTTCATATCTCGGTACGTAATTGCTTTATTTTTACAAACTTGATAAAGATACCCCATAAATCCGCCTGCAAACGTATCCCCTGCTCCTGTTGGGTCAATCACATCAATAGATAAATACGCAGGGCAAAAAAAGTAATCATTTCCATGAAAAATTAAAGCGCCGTGTTCTCCTTTTTTGATTATTACAAATCGGGGACCCATCTTTTGGATTTTTAAGGCTGCTTTGTACAAAGAAAATTCTCCTGAAAGTTGACGAGCTTCTTCGTCATTGATAGTTAAAACATCTACTAATTTCAAAGTTTCTAAAAGGCTATCCCAGGCGACGTCCATCCAAAAGTTCATAGTATCCATGGCAATGAGCCGTGGTCTTTTTTTAAGTTGTTGAATAACAGAACGTTGCACATTCGGAGTAAGATTTCCTAACATCAAAAACTCACAATCTTGGTAGGCTTCTGGTACTTTAGGTTGAAAATTTGCTAAAACATTTAATTCTGTTTGTAAGGTATCCCTTGAATTTAAATCCTTGTGATATTTTCCTGCCCAAAAAAAAGATTTTTCTTGTTCTCTAATTTCCAAGCCCGTGAGGTCAATACCTTTGTTTTGGAAAAGCTCTAAAGTTTCTTTCGGAAAATCACCACCGATAACTGAAATTAAATTGATTTTGTCTACAAAAGACGAAGCAGATAAGGTAATGTATGTAGCCGCCCCCCCTACAATTTTATCTGTTTTTGCAAACGGAGTTTCAATAGCATCAAATGCCACTGACCCCACCACTAAAAAACTCATATCTATTTGAATAATTTTTTCAATACTTTTTCGTTCAGAGTGTAAGGGTATTTCTTTTCTAAAGACTCAAGCCAATTTTTTTCTAATTCTGTTTGATATTTAGAAATACATTCTGATTTAGCTTCTGCAAAAGACTTAGGACCGGGCTTTGCAAATTCTATGATATAAGTTAATACATAGATACCGTTTTCTTCCCGTATAGGAGTTGTTGTCCCAGGCTTGTAACTAAATAAACTGTTGATATAAGTGGAAGCATCTTTCTCAAAAACTGATTCATTGATTTTAAAATCACCTTCTTTAATGGTAGCTTGTGCTATGCTATCCACCTCTTGAATATTTTTTCCCGATTGAATTAAACCTTCCACAAATTCAAGCGATTCTTTCTTTTTGCAACGATATTCTTTAAATTTTACTCGGTCTTTTTGCCACTGAAATTGGTCTTTATTTTTTTCATAAAAAGCCTTGAGCCCTACCGTATCCTCCATGGATTTTCTCCATACTTCTCGTTCTGTCAAAGTAAATAACAAAATTCCATCTCTATATTCTTGGTAAAGCCTGCGGTATTCCTCGTATTTGATAGGTAATTGAGTTTCCTCGTAATCTAACAAAGCCTTATTGATGAATTGTTTCATTTCTGCTTTTGCTAATTCTTTGACATCCCCTTTCGGAATTCTACGAATGGAATTTAAGTACACAATAAAATCATAAACCTTGTAATCTTTTTTTTCATTGCCGTTTTTAATGGAAAAAATAACATAATCTTTCATTTCCTTAGGAAGAGAATCGCCTTTATAAGCAGGTACCAAGTAATCCAATTTCAAGGAATCGTAAAAAGCATTTAAATTTTTTTCGTTTAAAGTAAATTGATATTCCTTTTTAAGTTTTTCAATCAGTTTTTCTTCGGAAAGTTTAGCTCTACCATCACGAGAAATTTTGTTTTTAATTTCATTTTTAGACTCTTCAAAGGACTTGATAGGAGTTACATCAGTAATTTTCAGGATATGATAACCGTAAGCGGTTTTAAAAGGTTTAGAAAATTCACCATTTTTAAGAGAATGTTTTACTTCCTGCATTTCTTTGAGTAGGAAGCCTGTACCGAGGTCCCCCCCTTTTTTAGCGGTCATAGGGTCATCGGAGTATACAGAAGCAAGTTTTTCAAAACTTTCTCCGTTTTTTAGAGCTTCGTAAACTTCATTGATGCGTTTAAGGGCTTGCACAGAGTCCTTTGCAGCATATTGTTCACCGTAACGAACGATGATATGAGCGGCTCTTTTAATGCCTTCGTGTTTCTTTTTGTCTTGAACCCAAATTAAATGATATCCAAACTGAGTACGAACTGGCATAGAAACCTGCCCTACGGGCGTAGTATAAGCAGCGTCTTCAAAAGGATAAACCATGTCAAATGCCGTGAAATACCCTAAATCACCTTCATTCATAGTGGCGGAGGGGTCTTCTGAGTGTCTTTTTGCCATGACATGAAAAGGAATTTTTTGGTTTACGATACTATCCCGTATAGCCATAATTTTTTGATATGCTTTGAGGGTATCCGATGGATTTTCAGAAGGAATCTTTATTAAAATATGAGAAGCTCTTACTTCTTGAGTAGAACGCTCGTATGCTTCTTTAATCATTTTGTCCATCAAATCACGGTCTACTAAATAAGGCTGAGCGAGTTGCTTGGCGTAAGTTTGTATTTCTTGTTGGAAGGATTCTGTTTTATCAATTCCAGCATCCTCTGCTGCCATGACCTTACGACGAAAAGTAATAAACAATTTTAAATACTCTTCAAATTGAGCTTGCGTATGCGTTTTGGCTTTTTCCCATCCCCCATTATTTTTTTGGTATACGTACTCAAAATCTGCTTTGGTAACTACTTTTCCATTTGAAAACTGAATTAAAATAGGACTTTTCTCTGATTTTGATGATTTTTTTTGTGCTACTAATTCAGAGAAGCTAATTATAGCTGCAAAAAGTAAAATAAATCTCTTATTTGCCATATATTTTTGAACAAGCCACAAATTTATAAATTTTTTTTATATCTAAAATTTGGTACATAACCTTTAAAAAAAGCAAAAAGAAATACTACTATTTTTGTGACATGAAATTCATAGAATTGCATCAGCATTTTGAGAGATGGGCATCAGCAAGTTTCGCCGAAAATTATGACAACGTCGGTTTGATTGTCGGGGAATATGATACAGAAATTACAGGCATTCTTGTCAATTTAGAGGTTACGGAAGAAGTGCTTGAGGAAGCCATTCAATTAGGATGTAATTTGTTAGTAACACATCATCCGATATGGTTTCAAGCACGTAAAAAATTAAATGGAGAAGATTACGTTAGTCGTATTATCATGAAGGCTATACGTAATCATATAGGGTTATATGCTATCCATACCAATTTAGATAGCGTTATTAGCGGTGTTAACCGTAAGATTGCGGAAATTTTAGAGTTAGAAATTATAGGTTTTATAAAGAAACACCCCACGTTAGAGGTAGGCAGTGGTATTTATGGGAACTTGAAGGCTCCTGTTTCTTTTGAAAATTTTTTGAGTACTCTCAAAGAAAAATTCCAGGTACCATGTATTCGGTATTCCCGAGCATTCCATAAACCGCTCATCCAAAAAATTGCTATTTGCGGTGGCTCAGGAAGTTTTTTAATTCCCGAAGTTTTCAATTTAAAGGTAGATGCTTTTGTTACAGCAGACATAACTTACCATAAATTTTTTGATAATGAAGGACAATTTTATTTGATTGACATAGGTCATTATGAATCAGAGCAATATACTTGTGAAATAATTTTGGATTTTTTGGAAAGTATTTCTAACTTTGCGGTTTATTTATCAAAAATTAAAACCAATCCTGTACAATATTATTAGAGCATGGAAAAAAGTATTAAAGAAAAATTAGAGGCTTTAGTAGAGTTACAAGTAGTAGATACTTATTTGAACAAAATTATTCAATTACGAGGAAATCTTCCTTTTGAAGTGCAAGAGTTGGAAGATGAAATCATGAGTATAGATTTAAAAATTCAAGATATACAAAGCAAAATAGATGCTAACAAAAAAAATATTTCTGGTTTGAAAATTTCTATTAAAGAACAAGAAGACCTTATCAAGAAATATGAAGAACAACAAATGTTAATCAAAAATAATCGTGAGTATGAGGCTATTCTTAAGGAAATTGAAATTTCAAATTTAGAGATTCAGGCTTTTAAACGAAAAATAGCAATTGCAGAAAAACAAAATAGTGAATACAAAGAATTGTTAGATGTTTTTACGGAAAAAAAACAATCCAAACTCCACGATTTAGAGATAAAGCAAAAAGAGCTCAAAGAGATTGTTGCGCTTACAGAAAAAGAAGAAAAAGAGCTTGGAGAAGTACGAAATAAATTAGTTCAAAATGTGGATGCAAGGTTGTTAGCATCTTACGAGCGTATCAAAAGAAATATGCGGAATAGGTTGGCGGTAGTTGGTACAGAAAGAGAAGCCTGCGGTGGCTGTTTTGCAGTGGTTCCTCCCCAAAGAATCAACGAAATAAAACAAATAAAAAAAATTATCGTATGTGAAAATTGTGGTAGAATTCTCGTTGATAATGAAATGATTACCAAAGCTAAAGAAAAATTAAACTTGAAAGATGTTACAGAAGAATTATATTTCTAAAACATGAATATGAGAACCGCTATAAGGCGGTTATCTTCTTTAAATTTTTTTTTGTTTTTCGTTATTTATTCAGGTCTTTTTTCTCAAAAATATTCTGAGGTTGAGGCTTATATTTTAAATTTTCAATTTCAAAAAGTAGACTCTATTCTTTCAATCTTTGCGAAATCTCCGCATAAGCATTACTATACTCATCATAAGCTTTTTTATCAACAGTTTTTTTACGAAAATTATCCATCCAATCTTTTTTTTGAGAAATCAGATTCTATCCTTAACCTTTTGAAAGACGATAATTCAAATAAATTGTGGAAAAAAGTTTTTTTAGGAGAAATTTACTTAGAAAGAACTATTTTTTTCTATTTACAAAAATCGTATTGGTCTGCTTATGTCAATTTTAGAGAGGCATATAAGATAAGTCAAGACACTGAATTACAAAAGCATATATTTTTTTCAAAGCGTATAAAGGCTCTAATGGAAATTTTATTAGGCTCGGTGCCTTCAAAATATAAATGGATTACTAATCTTTTAGGTTATACAGGGGACTTATCTAAGGGTATACAAATTTTTGAATCCATCTTGCCAAAAAGTGAAATTCAAAAGGATGAAAATCAAATTTTAATGTTTTATTTATCTAAACATTTGTTAAATGATAGTTCAAAAGCTTTTCAAAGTATTTACTCAATTTATACAAAAAATCCTAAGAATGTTTTTTTTAATTATCTGATGGGTATCCATTACTTAGATAAAAAAGATTTGGTGAATGCAAAAAAGCATTTATTATTTTGTTATAAACACCCAATCATGAATTTTGAGTATCCTATTTATCATCTTGCACACGTTTATTTGTATAATCTTGAGTTAGATTCAGCAAGTTATTTTTTTGTAAAATTTATTGAAAAAAAACGGGGCAATATTTTTAAAGCAGACGCTCACTATAAATTAGGACTTATCTTTAGCATTAAAAATCAAAAAACAGAAGCACAAAAATATTTTTACCGTGCTATACAATTTGAAGAACAAATTTCAGATAAGGATTTACACGCTATTAAAATTTCTAAAATTTTGATTTACAAACCTTTATCAAAAGAGGAACTGTTGTTATATCAAGCGAGGTGGTTATTTGATGGAGGGAAATATCAAAAAGCTTTGGAGTATTTAAATCAAATTCAAAGTAATTCAAATCAAGAAATAAAAATTGAAATTTCTTATAGGAGAGGGAGAATATATCAAGAAATACGAAATTACCATCAAGCTTTACAAAGTTATCAGGAGGTTTTCAACATTTCAACAGTACAAAATAAATGGATGAAGCCTTATTCAGCTTATTATATAGCTTTAATTTACGAACAAAAAAAAGAATATGAAAATGCAAAATTTTACTTAAAAAAAGCGTTAAGCTACAATGGTTATGATTTTCAGGCAAGTTTAGAACAAAAAGCCAAAACTTTGTTGGCTAAGCTTGAAAAAAAGGGAATTTGAACTAAACCAAATTGCTACGGGAAAGAACAATATTTTAGATTTTAATCAAATTACTTAAAAACATGATAGCTTACATATAAAAAACTTTCAATCTACTAATTCGGGCAAATTATCCTCCTCGGGCAAAAATGTGGCTAAAAGCATGTATAGAAAGAAAACGAGACCTGCAGAAAAGAAAAGAGAAGCTACTGCAAACATTCTCAACACAAAACTAGGTATACCATAATATTTTGATAAGCCACCAAAAACTCCGAAAATCCATCTATCCGTTTTAGATTTAGCTAAACGTTTGCTAGTAGGCTTACGCAAACCTTGAGATAAACTTTTTTGAAATTTTTGCAGGCTATTTTTTACTTTTTTATCAGGTTGATAACCAAGGGCTTCCAAGAGAAAAGGTAGCGATAAAAGTAAACTAAAAATTATAAAAGTTAAACTTGTATTACTGTTTAGAAAAAAACTACTTAGCCCAACAAGAAACATGATTGCACTTAGTACATTAAATGTAAATTTTTTTTTCTTATGGAAAGTTTTATTTTCTTTTTCAACCTCCTGAGAAGTCTTTATAAGTTCTTGAACATCAAAAAAGTGATGGTGTGGATTATTTTGTGTTAAATTATCAAAAAAATTGTTATTCTGAAACTGATGTTCTGTCATAAAGAGTAGTATGTGGAGCATAACGGATTCGAACCGTTGACCTCTTCAATGCCATTGAAGCGCTCTAGCCAACTGAGCTAATGCCCCTTTGTCCTGCAAAATTAAATATTTTATAGCAATTTCCAAAATTTTATTCCTTATTTTTTTTGAACCCCTCTAAACTGAAAGTCCTTGATATACAAAAACTAAATTTAATTTGTGATTTTGACCAAGAATCAAAAGTAGTTGTAAAATAATTCAGTTCAGAGATAGCGGCGTTATTCGCAAAAAATAATGTAAAAACATGCCCCCCCGTTTCCATTTCAATACCTAAGGATAACGGATTTTTCCTTTGAGGATGGTTCTGATAAAATGGATGTAAATTGTAAAAATAATCTGAAATAATTGACATTCTGTCGGTTAGCTTGAATCTAAAAGCACCACCTAAAATAAAGTAATTGTTGCCGTCATATTTTTGATTGTTAGGATTTTGCTGCTGAACAATAAAATTTCTGTGGTACCATGCAGGCATCAATTGAACGGATAACCTTCTTGTAATTTTAGAAGCAATGATAGCTTGAGTAAAATAACTTAAACGGTGGCTTTCACGTGTTTTAAAATCTCTATTTTGAACCTCTGCATACAACCGTGCAGTACTCATACCAGAGTATCCTAAACTACCAAAAAGCGTAACCGTAACAGGCATCTTAAAATCCTTAGTTTGTCTTTTTACGGTATATTTTGCAGAAAAATCAAATAATTCCATGATACGGCTTCTGCCCATTCCAATAGACAACCTTTCAGTGATACCGTAATCCAAAGAAAACCTGATATCACTTGCATAGTCTAAACCAAAAAAAGTATGAGCGATTTGGTTAAAGGTTAAATTGGAATTGGCAATATTACCAAAACGGTGCAAAATTCTATATTCTAAGTGATTTTTTTTAACCGTTTCACTGGTTTGAGTATTAGCTAAGCGAATACTTTTCCAAGTTGCCATCACATATTCCTTAGAATTTTTTGAGGTAGTATCTTGCCCCATCATGTTCAGCAAATCCTCCTGAGCATAAAGACGAGAACCTGCATAAAGTATAATCAAAAGGAGAAATTTATTGAGGCATTCCATCGCTTATCCATTTTTTAATGATTGAAATATTACAACTTGATAACTTAGGAGCAGATTTAGGCATTGGAGAATATCCAGGTAACCATTCAATAGCACCTAATAAAGCACCTGAATTTGCTGCTGTTTTTACACCGTCATAATTACTTAAATCCCATCCGCCACCGGAGTTGTTTGTATTATGACAACCCGTGCAATGATTACTCAGGATTACGTTAATATCAGCGTAAACATATGTTTTAGTGGTATCGCAAACATTAGGAACGTTGCAAGTAGAATTTTTTGCACCGAACTGTATCCAACTTTTAATAATATTTTTTTGTTCATCGTTTAGTTGTTCATAACCTCTCGGAGGCATTTTACCAAAATAAATTTGTAGCCACAACACGCTCCTCATTGGTCGATTGGCAGTAACTGCTTTCATTACCCCCTCGTAATTCGTAAAATCATAACCTTCTTTCTTATCAATTGAATTATGGCAACCGGAGGTAGCACATTTGCTCGTTAATATCGGAAGTACTTTTTGGTCAAAACACACATCAGGAATGTACTGGTCATTCCTACATGAACACAAAAAAAAACTTAAAACTACAAAAGAAAACTTATGGATTGACATAAATTTTGTGATAAAGAATTTGGTTTGATTTTGTTTTGATTTGCACTAAATAAGAACCTTGGGCGAGGTCATCCATTAAATGAACTTTGTAAGTATTTCCTTGTGGTTGAAAAGATAATTCGTAGGATTTTCCAACCATATCAAACAAATAAATTTTTTGAGGGATATCATTCATTTGAAGTTGGAAATCTTTTTTACAAGGATTAGGATAAATGTGGATATTACTATTTTGAACGGAAGCAGTCAAAGAAGAGGAAGTAGCAGGATTAAACGTAAAGGAAGTATTTGAGGGCTTATCACCGGAGGTGCTTCCATTGAGGTCAACAGCATTTGCGGCAATGTAAAAAGTAGCTTTGCCACTTGCAGGAGCTGTCCAATCAAATTCAAAAGTTGTAAAACCACCAGAACCCGACTTAGGGGCTGTATGCGTAGCGTTATTTCGGGAACCCGAAAGCATAAACTTCACTCCAATACCAGGGTTAGACATAGTCCCTGAATTGTTATTATTATCATCCAAAATTTCACAACCAAAACCAAAATTATTGTAATTTTGATTGGCAACGGAAATTTGGATACGGTAAGTAGTATTCGGTTCGTACTCACCACCGACTATTGGCGGAGTAGAATTAAGACCAATAGTAGTTGTTCCGGAACCTCCTGAATGACAATTTGCACATGTACCTTCGCCAGGTGAACCAGTTTTGCCTGCTTTTCCACCTGAATTTAAAACGGACAACCCCATTCCAAAGAAAAGAGCAAGTATCGCTGAACCTAAATAAAAAACTTTTTTTCTCATATTAATAAATTATGCAAAGCCAAGTACCATCTTCTTGCAGTTCGTATTCAATTTCAACCTCATCAATATGATAACCGAGATACTCTTCAATAAACTTTTTCACATTTTCTTTATGTTTTGTAAAATAGTAATATCCACGGAAATCTAAATAAGCCTGAAGATAATATTCCTCACCGTTAGGAAGTTGTGCTTCAATAGCGCATGAAATTTCGTTATAATCTCGGTTGTATTCTCCAAAAGTTATTCCTAAAACTTCTGAAACAGGTACAGAAAGATGATTTTCATGAATGATTGAATTAGTAATTTCTTTTTCTTCTATTTCTAAATTAGTTAAATCCTCAATAGTATAGACTTCAGGGATGGTAATTTCATTAAACGCTTCAAAAATTTCATCCTCTGAATCTATTTGGACTTCTATCGTCCATTCTAAAAATTGCGATGAATTTTCGTAAAAAATACCTATGATGTACCCATCAAATAAATTGTATTCTTTTTCACCAATTTTTAAAAAAGAATCAACCGTTTCGTGATATTCATGACTTGAGTTTTCATTCTCAAACTCTTCGTTGTCGCTTACTATTCTTATTGGCATAATTAAAATAAAGCACAAATATACAATTTTTTTGCAAATATACAATTTTTTTGCAAATATACAATTTTTTTGCAAATATACAATTTTTTTGATCAAGCAATCAATTTTTGCAAAAATTTTATAAAATTCGTAAAATAAAATAAAAAAAGATAAGATTGATGACTAAAATAATAGGTACACCAATTAAAAATTTGATTTTCATGATTTTATGTCTAAAAATAAACATAGAAAGCAGCATAAAAGGAGCGCCACCTGCAAAAGCTATTGCTAACAAGCGATTTTCAGGAACTCGGGACTTACTATGATGGATAGCCTTTATTTTGTCATAGTACATATAAAACATCGCTAACACATTAACAAAAATAAGGTATATCCAAAAAAAACTTCTAATGATTCCCTTAAAAACTAAGAAAAGTAACAAAAAAGCTAATAAGAAAAAAAGAAATTTTTTAATCACGGGGCTAATCTACTGATTTTCCATTGATTATCCATCAGTTCGTAGATAATTCTATCATGTAAACGGCTTTTTCTGCCCTGCCAAAATTCAAAATAAACAGGACTCAGAGCGTAGCCCCCCCAATAATCAGGACGTTTTAATGCTTCTACATTTTCCCATTTTTTTACTTCACGAAGCAAGCATTCGCGGTCAGGGATTTTTTTACTTTGTGGTGATACAATCGCACTAATTTGAGAGAGCCTCGGGCGAGACTGAAAATATTCGTCCGATATTTGAGGGGCAACTTTTTGGATAGCGCCTTCAATTCTTACTTGTCGTTCTAATTCATGCCAATAAAAAAGTAAAGCTCCATAAGGATTTTCTGCTATTTCTTCGCCTTTTCTACTCAAATAGTTCGTATAAAAAACAAACCCTTCTTGTTCTGTCATTTTTCTTAATAAAACGATTCTCGCAGAAGGCTTTCCTTGCCGATTACAAGTAGCTAATGCCATAGCATAGGGTTCTTCTATTTCAGAATTTTTGACCTCCTCAAACCATTTTTCAAATTGAACAAATGGATTGGGGTGTACATCACTTTCTTTCAATTCGTCTTTATCGTATTCTTTACGCGCAGCAAACAAATACTCGTTTAGCCTTTCCATTTATTTAATTCTTAATACTTGACCAGGTTCAATTTTAGGATTGTCCAAATTATTGATTTGCATTAAATACTGTTCCGTAACATTAAATTTTTTGGCTATTTCGGATAAGGTTTGATTGGGGCGTACTGTATAAAAAGAGGGCTTAACCTGAGTTTTGACATCATGGGTTGAAGAACTTTTATCATATGAAGGTTTGTTTTCGGGCTTATCTTTTAAATCATAATTTTGGGGAGCGTTTTTGAGGTCAAATTTATCTAAATTGTTTTGATAATTTTCATTTTTTTTGATTTCTTCCATAATTTCTTTTTTTACACGGAAGTCAGAAACAAAGAAGCGTTTTTTTTCTTCATCGGTAAGAGGACGCGTTACGTAAGCCTCAGAGAAATCAATCAATTCTTGAAGATTGGGGAAAATTCGGTAAATTTCAATAGAAAAGTGAGGACCTGCCATAGCCATTTTTTTAGAATCAGGGCTGAAAGCACAAGCATAGCCCAAACCTGGTGACCCCTTGAATACTGCTAAACGTAAAAATGACTTGCCATCCCATAATCTTGCCGATTTATCATCTGAATTAGTGACGATTCTTTTATCATCCGGGCTGAATGCAGCATAATAAACATTATCTAGATGACCTTTTAGATTTCCCACTTGTTCACCTGTTGCTATATTCCATACTTTGGCAGTTGAGTCTTTACTTGATGTCACAATCAGTTGACCGTTGTGGCTGAAAGCTACATGATTTACAACATCTGAATGTCCTCTGAAAGTTTTGATGAACTTACCTGTTTTACCGTCCCATAATCTACAAGTAAAATCTTTGGAAACGGTAGCGATATATTTATCATCAGGGCTAAAAGTGGCATATTTCACTGCGCCTTGGTGACCTACTAAGGTGTTAATAAGCTTACCAGATTTTACATCCCATAATTTAGCAGTAGAATCTGAAGAGGTAGTAATTAAAAGTTCACAGTTATTACTGAAAGCAGTATAGAGCACGTGCCCCGTATGACCTTCTAAAATATATTGAACATCGCCGGTTACGGCATCCCAAATTCGGGCGGTTCTATCAATAGAAGAAGTGGCAACTTTTTTACCGTCTTTACTGATATCCACGGAGGTAAGCGTATTTTTATGACCTCTAAATACAGCAATTAAATTAAAACGTTGGAAATCCCAAAGGCGAGCGGTAAAGTCATCGGCGAGTGTAGCAAGGTGTCTACCATCATGAGAGAACTTAGCGGCTTCTACGATATGATTATGACCTTGCAATACACCGAGCTGTCTACCGGTTTCAACGTCCCAGAGGCGAGCGGTTTTATCCCAAGAAGTAGAAACCAAACGTTTGCCATCAGGCGAAAATAAGTTAAAAATCATTTTGTTTTTATGACCTTTCAAGGTAAGGAGAGGTTCTTTATTAGCAATTTTGTTGATGGAATAATACAAAGCGGCTTCAGCTTCTTCGACGTAAGGTCTATCGGGGTCATTTAAATTTTTGGGCAAAGCTTCACGAGCCAATAATACACCTATATCAGGACGGTTTTCATCCACTTGTTGTTCAGCTTGGGAAGCTAAAAATAAGGATTGGGTAATTAAGGCATTATTTCTTTGTTTTTTAGCGATTTCAGCTTGTTTACGGGCTTCTTCTTCTTTTTCTTGGGCTAATTTTGTTTTTTCTTCGGCAATTTTAGTTTGTTTTTTAGCTTCTTTTTCATTTTCTTCGGCTATTCTACGCTGTTCCTCTGCGATTTTACGTTCATTTTCTGCTATTTTTCTTTGATTTTCTGCGATTTGTTTTTGTATTTCAGCCTTAATTTTTTCGCCTTCAGCGATTTTTTTCTGATTTTCAGCAATAATAGCTTGGGTTTCTGCTTTCAGTTTTTCTGTTTCCGTTATCATTCTTTGGTACTCGGCTTCTCTTTCTTTTTTGATAGCCAAATCCTTTTGAATTTCAGCGTATTCAGATTTTTCAATTGCTAACTCACGTTGAGCATCCGCCTCATATTTAGATTGCAAAGCCATCCATGCCGCAATCAAAGAAATAACTAATAAAGTGGATATCAAAGAAATAGCAAAAAGTACAAGTCTTTTGTTTCTATCAATTTTTTGTTTGGATAGGAAAAGATATTCTTCGCAATCCTCGTGGTAAATGATGGCTTGTTCAATAGGTTCCATCATAGGGTTGATTTCTTCGGGGGACATATATCTTAGTATCCATGCCGGATTAGGTTGAGCTTTTTCCCACCATGAGCTAAAATAAGAATATTGCCCCGTGTTCAGCAAATACAAAGGATCTTTCTCATTTTCTAACCATTGGTTTACCTGTGCTTTAAAATCATGGAATACAGAAACGGATTTATGTTCTTCTTCTGCCCATTCGACCAGCAAATCCCAGTTTCTGATTAAAGATTCGTGGGTAATATCTAAAACAGTATCCGGAGATAAATCCTTGCTAGATTCATCATCTGTAATAAATGGTTGAATGAAGGAATTACCTGTTTCACGGAAGATATTGATAACTTTGACAAATTTTTCCAGGGGGATTTCAGGTTGTCCAAAAATATCGTAGACCTCCATCAGGCTCATACGATTTCTTACGGCGCGGTTATCATCAATTTTGGTAAGGCAAACAAAAGTCGTTTTGATGATTTTTTGAGCTTCTTCTTTGGTAATAGTGTCTTGATGCCTTTGATTATAAATTTCGTGAGCGGTTTCATAAAGTTCATTGGCGTGCTTACTGAGGACGTTACGAAGGCGCGGTTTTTCAAAGAGGTATTTTTTTTCTTCGGGAAGATTTTTCAGGAATAATTCAAATTCAGGTTGAATGGAAGCAGGAAGTTTATTAAGAGCAATTCCTCCCACTTTTGCGTAATGGATTAAGTCAATTTCTTCTTTGTTAATGTGAGCTTCTTTCCACATTTGATAAAGGGCGTGCTGAAGCACCGGCAGTTGGTCAGTACCATCGCCTAAGTCATTAAGAATTCTTTGGGTTAAGCGGAGCGAAATTTTATCACCATTTAGGATAGCGGGAGTTTGTATAACTTCTTGAATTTCTTCGCGTTTCAAACGAGGCACAAAATAAGTAGAGTTACCGATGAGTTCAGCAAATCCGCGAAAAGCGACACACTGCCCGATGTAATCAGAACGCATAGTAAAGACCACATAAATTGGGAGTTGTTCTTCACGAGCCAGTTTAATAGTTTCTTGAAGAACATTGATAGTAATTTGAGAAACGGGAGAAGCTACACCATCACGGTAATTTTCGGAGTTGGTAAAAAATTCTTCAAATTGGTCAACGAGAATTAGAAGGTTAGAAGCTTTACGTTTCATGGCTCTACGGGTTTCCTCGTCGGCATCTGCCCATTCAATGGAAGTCATATCACAATAGGCATCAGATTTTTTGTAGATATCTACTAGTGCAGAGAAGCCGTAACCGAGTTGTAATTCAACCTCATCCACATTTTTTAGCCTAAGACCTTGTGCGAGTGCGGCTGCAAGGTTTCGTAAAGGAGATCTTTCAGGTTTAAAATCTACGACTGTCCATTTAGTAAACAGCCCCTTTAAGAAACCAGCTTTAGCATTAGGAATTACTCCTGCATAAATTAGAGAAGATTTCCCATCGCCAGAAGCCCCTGTCACCATCACATATTTATTGGCTTCTAGCATTTGAATAACGGCATCAATGTGTTTATCTCTACCTTTGAAATAAATAGATTCGTTTTCATTGAACGGTCTAAGACCTGTGTACGGTGAAAAAGTTTCTTCTATAATTTTTCCGGTAGTACTGACTTTGTTGTAAACTTCAAGGATTTTGGGATAAATATCTTCTTTTTTGACAACGGAGAGAAGAAGTTGGGGAGCTTTAAAGCGAATAAAACGGTTACGACGTGGTTCATCTTCTCCGATTAGCAAAATGGGAGTGTTATTAGAGGCACCGCCAGAAAGTTTCCATATTTGTTTTACGAAAGCTAATGCCCAATCAGAACTTTCTTTAAAGAAAACGATGGTCATTTTAGCTTTACGAAGCATTTTAATAGCTTCTTTACGAAAATCTGTATCTTGCTCAGGAACAACCGTTAAGGTAGAAATTTTATAATTTTCGTTGAGTTTTTCTATTATGTTATAGCAATCTGCAGCATCTTGCACATTAGAAATAAAAGAGATATCATATTCTTTTTTGATTTGAACTTCTTCAACTTGAATTGAATCTAAAACATTTCTTAGGTCATCAATAAATTGAGCGGAGCTATTGGTGTTAGTAAAAATCACATCATCAGAAAGCGAATTAAGGATTTGATCAATAAGCAAAGCTTGTTGTTCTTGTACAACAACATCCTTCAAGGGGTAATGCCAAACAAAACGTTTAAATTTGCCGGAAGTACGTTTAGACATAATGCCGGCATTTTCGTATTGGTATTTTGCAAGAGAGGTATAAGGATCCCCTTTCACTGTTCTACCAAACTGCGCCCCTAAAAGATGTATAGAACATTCAGAAACTTCTAAGGCTTTTGCAACATGCTCCACAAATTCTGCTTCAATAGATGGTTCAGGTACCTTAGGATATACATCAAAACCAGCTTTTTCTAACATGAACTGTAACTGCGTACGTACAGTATCTAATTCAGGCGTAACCCAGGCCAAAAACACTGTATTTCTTTTCTCCACTTGAACCGCCTGAACCTCGGACATAGCACTTACGTCACTTATCTGAAATATAGGTCGTTTATCCATAATTTGGGAACATTTTGCGTTATTTAACCTACAAAAGTAATACCTATTTCTTGATCTTCCAAAAATATTTTTTGTATTCCATGTTTTTGTTTAATAAATTTATTCACTAATACAGTGGATAACTCTAAGATTATTTCTCACGATTTTCTAGTAAGTATTTTTTTTTTTTAATTTTTTTTATTCACTAATACAGTGGATAACTCTAAGATTATTTCTCACGATTTTCTAGTAAGTATTTTTTTTTTTTAATTTTTTTTATTCAC
>Ga0068706_1000058_pt1 | contig 50361 bp, 38 predicted proteins | sample YNPMSBMetaG_FD_65632 | JGI IMG/M metagenome (GOLD analysis project Ga0068706, IMG submission 65632) | Anoxygenic and chlorotrophic microbial mat microbial communities from Yellowstone National Park, USA - YNP MS-B MetaG | ecosystem: Environmental > Aquatic > Thermal springs > Hot (42-90C) >...
AGGATAATTTTGTTTATTATCTAAAAGAGCTTGAATTTAGATATAATTTTAGGGAGAATATTGATGATAATTTGTATGTATGTTTAGGTGGAATATTTTGAGCAATTACCTTTATCAATTGTTAATATTTATTTTTTGTATCTGGCAATGTATTTTTATTGAAAATTTAATTTCTCATTATTAAATTTATTTTTTAATATTTTTAAAATTAAAATACCTATGAAAACAATTTATATTAAAGACTTATCGAAATATGTCGGAGAAGAAATAACAATTCAAGGGTGGGTTTATAACAAAAGATCAAGCGGTAAAATACGCTTTTTAATTTTAAGAGATGGAATGGGACTGCTTCAATGCGTTTACATTAAAGGCAATGTTAGCGAAGATGAATTTGACAAAGTAGATAGAATTGGACAAGAATCATCAGTCGAAGTAAAAGGTAAGGTACGGGAAGAAAAACGAGCTCCCGGCGGTTATGAATTAGACGCGACAGGATTTAAAGTAATATCCGAATCTGTAAACTATCCAATAACGCCAAAAGAACACGGCGTAGAATTTTTAATGGACAATCGTCATTTATGGTTAAGATCTCAGAGACAAGTTGCAATAATGAGAATAAGGCATCGTATTATTAAAGCAATAAGAGATTTTTTTGACGAACGAGATTTTGTGTTGATGGACGCTCCAATATTAACTCCCGCAGCTTGCGAAGGAACTACCACTTTATTCGAAACCGAATATTTCGATTTAGGCAAAGCATATTTGACTCAATCAGGTCAATTATATGCCGAAGCTGGAGCGATGGCTTTTGGCAAAGTTTATACATTTGGTCCAACATTTAGAGCGGAAAAGTCTAAAACAAGAAGACATTTGACAGAATTCTGGATGGTGGAACCAGAGGTAGCGTTTGCCGATTTAAATGACAATATGGATTTAGCGGAAGAATTTCTTGAATATGTCGTTCAAACAGTTTTAAGAGAAAGAAAGAAAGAACTCGAAATTTTAGAGCGAGATACTTCAAAGCTTGAAAACGTAAAAAGACCATTTCCGCGAATTTCCTACGACGAAGCTGTAGAAATACTAAAAAAAAATGGGATCGATTTTGAGTATGGCAATGATTTTGGCGGAACCGACGAGACCGTAATTTCAAATCAATTTGACAGACCAGTAATGGTACATCGATATCCTGCCGCAGTCAAAGCTTTTTATATGAAACGAGATCCAGAAAACCCAAATCTTGCTTTAGCAGTCGACGTCTTGGCTCCAGAAGGTTATGGAGAAATTATTGGCGGAAGTCAAAGAGAAGACAATTTAGATTTATTAATAGAGAGAATAAAAGAGCATAATTTGCCAATGAGCGCTTTTGAATGGTATTTAGACTTAAGAAGATATGGTTCAGTTCCGCATTCTGGTTTTGGTCTTGGGGTAGAAAGAACAGTCGCTTGGATTTGCGGTTTGGAGCATGTAAGAGAAACTATTCCATTTCCAAGAATGATTTATAGGAATACTCCATAATATGGAATTACAAACGATTTTATTCTGGTTTTTTGCCCTAATTGCGGCAGTCGCATCTATATTAGTAATTGCTAATAAAAAGCCGCTGATAAGCGCATTATTTTTAATTTTAAATTTTTTTTCGCTTGCGGGAATATACTTGCTTCTTAGCGCGCAATTTATAGCTATTTCTCAAGTTATAGTTTACGCTGGCGCCATTATGGTTTTATTCGTATTCGTAATTATGTTGCTTAACGCAAAAGACGAAGAGGAATTTGCCGGAGGAATGAAAAAAATAAAAAATTTTGTTTATATTTTTGGGGCAATAATTTTCATTGAGCTTGTATATTTCATATTCGGCGGCAATAATGAAAAAATATCCGCGCATCCAAAAGTATCAGTTGAAATAGGAACTATTGAAAATATTGGTTTTAATTTATATGTTTATTACATTTTGCCGTTTATAGTCGCGAGTTTTTTATTGTTGGTCGCTACTATTGGATCCATTCTTTTAGCCAAGAAAAAAATTGAGCAGAGCAATGAGTGAAATTACAATAAATCATTATCTGGCATTAAGTTCTTTTATGTTTGTAATAGGAGCGGTAGGAGTAATAACTAGGAGAAATGCTATAGTAGTATTTATGTGTATTGAATTAATGTTAAATGCGGCAAATTTGGCTTTGGTTGCTTTTTCATCTTTCTTAGGAGACGTTCAAGGTCAAGTTTTTGTTTTTTTTGTAATGACGGTAGCCGCGGCAGAAGCGGCTGTAGGTCTTGCAATAATAATCGCTATTTTTAGAAATAAACAATCGTTAAATATAGACGAATTAAATTTATTCAAATGGTAATTTGCATATGAATGACTATTTATTTTTAGCAATCTGGCTGCCATTGCTGGGTTTTGTATTTAATGGAATATTTGGGTCAAAAATAAAGACAGAGAAGATAATCGGCGTCATAGCATCTGGCGCCGTTTTTATTTCTTTTGCCATGTTTGTTTACGCTTTTTTTCAACTAATTGAAAAGCCTGTCGAAGAACGCAGTTTTGTCGTAACTTTTTTTGAGTGGATAAAAGTTGGATCTTTTCGAGTAAGTTTTTCATATTTATTTGATCAACTTTCGCTTACGATGGCTTTGATCGTAACTGGAGTGGGATTTTTAATTCACGTCTATTCGATAGGCTATATGCATGGCGATAAAAGTTTTTGGAGATTTTTTGCATATTTGAATTTATTTATTTTTATGATGCTTAATCTTGTTATGGCTGATAATTTTGTTTTGATGTTTTTAGGTTGGGAAGGAGTTGGTTTATGTTCTTATTTGTTAATAGGCTTTTGGTACGATAGAAAATTTGAAAAATCGACGACTGCCGATGCTGCAAAGAAAGCGTTTATTGTTAATAGAATTGGAGATTTTGGTTTTTTAGTCGGAATGTTTTTGCTTTACTATTATTTTGGCTCTTTAAACTTCAAAGATATATTTGGCGCGATTGGTTCGGTTGAAATTTCAAAAGATATATATACATTTATTGGTTTAGCGCTATTTTTAGGAGCTGCGGGCAAGTCGGCTCAAATACCATTATACGTATGGTTGCCTGATGCTATGGCAGGACCGACTCCTGTTTCAGCGTTAATACATGCAGCTACAATGGTAACCGCCGGTGTATATATGTGCGCGCGAGCGGCGACGATTTTTGTTTTATCGCCGATTGCAATGACTGTAATAGCAGTTATAGGCATAACCACCGCCATGTTTGCCGCAAGTATAGGTTTGGTTCAAACCGACATTAAAAAAGTATTGGCATATTCTACAATTTCTCAATTAGGATATATGTTTTTAGCAATTGGAGTTGGAGCTTTCGCATCGGCTATATTTCATGTAATGACTCATGCTTTTTTTAAGGCTTTGTTGTTTCTTGGCGCCGGTTCTGTGATTCACGCAATGCATGAAGAGCAAAATATATTAAAATACGGCGGCTTAAAAAAATATATGCCTACGACGTCAAAAGTTTTTTTAATAGGTTCGCTTGCAATAGCTGGATTTCCAGGTTTTTCCGGTTTCTTTAGCAAAGATGAAATATTATGGCATTCATATGCAAACGGTGGAATTATATTTTGGGTAATTGGAGTAATTACTGCCGCTTTAACGGCACTTTATACATTTAGATTGTTTACTTTGACTTTTTTAGATAAACCTCGCTTTGACGTTTCTAAAATTCATCCTCATGAGTCTCCAAAAGTTATGACCATGCCTTTAATAATTTTAGCTTTCTTATCGATAGTCGGCGGCTTTATTGGAGTCCCCGAGTTTATTTTTGGAGAAGGTTCTAATAAATTTGCATTATGGCTTGATCCTGTTTTTGAAAAAGCTAAAATTTTATCATTTCATGGCCATCATATTGAACATTCTCATATTACAGAATTAATATTAATGTCGATAGCGATTATTATTTCATTATCTTTTATGTATTTTGCTTATAAAATGTATACTGATAAAAAAGAACTTGCTCAAAAAATTGCTAATCGGTATAAAATTACTTATGCAGTTTTGCAGAATAAATATTTTGTCGATGAAATGTACGAAGCGATTATTGTTAATCCAATCGTAATATTATCCGAAAAATTTTTGTGGAAAATTAACGACGTTAAAATTATAGACGGTTTTATAAATTATTTGGCTGATTTAGTCGAAAAAATTTCTTCAAGCGTAAAACGAATGCAGTTTGGATACGCTCAAATATATGCTTTTGTAATTTTATTTGCAGTTTCGTTAAGTTTGTTGTTTTTAATAATTAATTCCTAATAAATAATAGCTAAGCAAATATGAATCAAATTGGATTAATAAGTTGGGCTCTTATAGCTCCTTTATTGTTTGGAATCATTATATTGTTTATAAAGCGAGAAAGCGAAAAGTTAATAAAATATATTTCGTTTTTTGGGGCTCTAATTTCATTTGCTATTTTTTTTGCGATATATTTAAAGTTCGATAAGACTATCGGAGATTTTCAATTTATTGAAGAGCATGTATGGATATCTGCGTTAAACATTAAATATAAAGTCGGAATTGACGGACTTTCATTGTTGCTTGGTTTGCTAACGGTTTTTATAACTCCCATCGCTATATTTTCTTCGTTTGATTATATAAAACATAAAGTTAAGGAATATTATATATTGCTTTTGTTCCTTGAAGTTGGAATGCTTGGCGTATTTGTCTCTCTTGATATGTTTTTATTTTATGTCTTTTGGGAAGCGATGTTGATCCCAATGTATTTTTTAATAGGAATTTGGGGCGGCGAACAGAGAATTTACGCATCGATAAAATTCTTTATTTATACAATGACTGGCTCGCTTTTAATGTTGATTGCAATTATTTGGGCTGGCATTGAAACTGGAAAAAGTCTGCAGCAAGGTTTTACGTCAGATTTTGTCGAGATGTCAAAATATTTGCCGATGTTAGATCCTAATGTCCAGAAACTATTATTTCTGGCTTTTGCTTTAAGTTTTGCGATTAAAGTTCCTTTATTCCCATTTCATACCTGGCTTCCTGACGCTCACGTTCAAGCTCCAACTGCCGGAAGCGTAATACTAGCGGGAATCTTGTTAAAAATGGGAACATATGGATTAATGAGATTTTGCTTGAATTATTTTCCCGCGGCTACAATTTATTTTGCTCCTTATATTTCAATTTTAGCGATAATTGGGATTGTTTACGGAGCTCTTGTCGCGATGGTTCAAACCGATATGAAAAAGTTAGTAGCTTATTCTTCGGTATCTCATCTTGGCTTCGTAGTTTTGGGAATTTTTGCGTTAACTCCGGAAGCTATGCAAGGAGCCGCGATACAAATGGCAAATCATGGTCTGTCAACAGGGGCTTTATTTTTGCTTGTTGGTTTTATATATGAACGAGCTCATACGAAAGAAATTGCAAAGTACGGAGGAATAGCTAAAATAGTTCCTTTCTTCGCTTTTAGTTTGCTTTTTGCTTCTTTGTCTTCAATAGGTTTGCCTGGATTAAACGGTTTTATTGGAGAGTTTTTGATTTTATTGGGAGCCTTTAAATCAAATGTGTTATCATCTCATTGGTATGCGATTTTAGCCTCTACCGGTGTGATTTTTGCCGCCGTATATTTGTTATGGATGTATCAAAGAGTTTGTTTTGGCGATGTGAAGAATCAAGAATTAAAACATTTAGAAGATTTGAATAAAAAGGATTTAATTTCTTTATTCTTTTTATTTGTTTTTATTGTATGGATAGGATTATATCCCAATACATTTTTGCAAATTAGCGAGGCATCTATCGAAAAATTAATTATGACAGTAGTAAAATAAATTATCGAGCGATATATATGAAAAAATTTTTTTTTGCATTTTTAACCTTGTTATTTCTTGTTAATACTTCAATTTTTGGGGAAAAAGTTTCAAATGTTGAAAGTTCGGTTGTGGAGAAAATAACTCAAGAGGCTCAACCTCATGTTTTGCCTGATCCAATTATGGTTTTGCCTTTTATAATTCTTCTATTAATGATTGCCACAGGTCCTTTATTTTATAAACATTTTTGGGAACATAATTATCCGAAAATATCTATTACGTTGGGTTTAGTAACAGTATCTTATTATTATTTTTATCTGAAAGATTCTCATAGCATAATGCATACGATGGAAGAATATATTTCATTTATTGCGTTGTTGACTTCGTTGTTTGTGTCATCGGGCGGAATTATGATAAAAGTCGATAAAAAAGCGACTCCGCTATTGAATTCAATTTTATTATTCATAGGAGCCATAATATCAAATTTTATAGGGACTACTGGCGCATCAATGTTGCTCATAAGACCATTCATTAAAATAAATCAAAATAGAATCAAAGCTTTTCATATTATTTTTTTTATTTTTATAGTATCAAATATTGGCGGCGCTCTTACTCCAATTGGCGATCCGCCTTTATTTTTAGGGTTTTTAAGAGGCGTCGAGTTTTTTTGGGTAATAAGTCATGTTTGGCATATTTGGCTGCTTACAGTTTTAATAATTATAGCAATTTTTTATCTATTAGATTCTAAAGTAAAAGACGAAGCAACTGACAATAACAATTATAGCGGAAAAATTGAGTTTAAAGGTTTGCATAACATAATATTTTTATTAATTATAATTTTATCTGTATTCCTTGATAAAAATATATTAAGTTGGATTCCAAGTTTGCATCCGCTTCCTTTAGGAATAAGAGAAATAATAATGTTTAGCGTCGCCTATATTTCGTATAAATTTTCGAATAAAGAGGCATTAAGTTACAATAATTTTAATTTTGAGCCTATTAAAGAAGTCGCATATTTGTTTGTCGGCATTTTTGCGACAATGATTCCAGCGTTGCAATTAATTGCTCACGAAGCGCGCCTTTATGGAAAAGAATTAGACGCGGGAATATTTTTTTGGGGAACAGGAATTTTGTCGTCATTTTTAGATAATGCTCCCACATATTTAAATTTTTTAAGCGCCGCAATGGGAAAGTTTGAATTAGACGTAAATTTAGCGTCGCATGTTCTAAGGTTTGAATTTGAAGACGCGATATATTTACAAGCGATTTCGATTTCCGCAGTATTTTTTGGAGCGATGACATATATAGGAAATGGACCTAATTTTATGGTTAAATCAATCAGCGAGCAGGTAGGAATTAAAATGCCAAGTTTCTTTGGTTATATTATTAAATATTCAATTCCCATTTTATTACCAATATTTACTTTAATTTGGCTAATCTTTTTTTATGGAAAAGTTTGAAAAAAATATATAGAGAAAAAAATGAAAGATTTAAATTTATATATTCTTTTTCCGCATATTTTTTTTGCAATAGGCGTATTATTGAGCGTTTTTATAGAAATGTATTCAAAAAATTCGGCAAAGATATTGCCGGGATTTTCTTTTGTTATTTTTGGAATCTCAGCTCTTTTGATGCAAAATTTAATTGACAGAAAAATTTTAATATTTAATAGTTCGTTTGAAGTTGGCGGAATATCTGCATTATTGTCCTCTTTATTTTTGACGATTGGGGCTTTAGTATCATTGAGTTCTGAAAAATATTTGAAGAAATACGAAGCTAACTATGGAGAATTTTATCTATTATTGCAGAATTCAATTCTTGGGATGATAGTTTTAGTATCCGCTAGAGATTTGTTTTCATTATTTTTAGGTTTGGAGTTAATGTCAATTAGTTTCTACATTTTAGCTGGCTTTAACAGAAAAAGATTAACTTCAAACGAAGCGGCGATGAAATATTTTCTATTGGGTTCTTTTGCGACAGGATTTATAGTATACGGGATTGCGTTTATTTACGGCTCTTCAGGAACAATGAATTTGATTACATTAAAAGCCAATATTGCAAATTTTATTGACAAGCCTTTGTTTTTGGCGGGGATGTTATTTTTAATTATCGGTTTTTCCTTTAAGGCTTCGCTTGTTCCATTTCATATGTGGGCTCCAGACGTATATCAAGGTTCGCCGACTCTTTCTTCCGCGTTTATGTCAACAATTGGCAAAGCGGCAGCATTTGGAATTTTAATAGTAATTTCTTTAAGCGAATTTAGCGGAAAATCATTATCGTTATTGCAGAACTTCTTTTATGTCGCGTCAGTTTTATCAATGTTTTTTGGAGCTTTCACAGCTATTGTTCAAAATAACATTAAAAGAATTTTGGCTTATTCTTCTATTGCTCATGCCGGTTATATTGCTATTGGATTGACTGCAATAACTGTGGAAGCAAAAAGCGCCGCGATATTTTATTTAATTGCATATACTTTTATGAGTTTTGGAGCTTTTATTTTAGCAAGCATAATTGAAGGAAAGAACGAATCGCGTCTGGAAATTGACAATTATATTGGTTTAGGAAAGAAATATCCATATCTTGCAGGAATATTGTCCTTGTTTATGTTTGCATTAGCTGGAATACCGCCTTTGGCGGGTTTCTTTGGAAAATATTATGTTTTTTTAACCGCCATAGAAAATGGATTTATCTGGCTTGCTATTTTAGGAATTTTATCAAGCGCAATTGGAGTATATTTCTATTTAAAAATAGTAGTTTATATGTACTTTAAATCAGGTGAATTTGAGGAAGAAATAGAAACTGATAAAAACTCGATATTAGTTGCAACTTTATCGGCTCTTATTGTAATTATAATTGGAGCTTTTCCAAATTTAATGCTTAGTATAATTCAAAAAGCTTTAAGTTAAGAAAGCTGTTTCCAAAGCGCATTTCAAATAAGAAACTAAAAATTTAAATTTATATAAATTAAAATAAGAAAAAATTAAAAGATTTAGCTTTTGCGGATATGACTGTTAATTAAAGAAAATAAAGTTTGATTATAACATTTTGCCAACTTTCGGCAATATTTAACTTTTATAAAGCGATAAACGAAATAGGAATAGCAAAATTAAAATTTCCCGATTTTAAATTTTTAATTTATTTAATAATTTTAATATTGTTCTCTTTTTATATAGAAAAAATAACGTTGACAATGTGTTATAAAAAACTTTATTGAAAAAAGATATTATCTATTCTTTAATATTTTTTACAAATCTATTTTTTTCTTCTAAGATGAAACCTATTTTTTTCAAATAAGCTGAATGTTCTCTGGAGAAAGAATTTGCAATAATTTTATTATAATTTAGTTTTTTCCAATCTTTTTCAAGTTCGGAAAAAATAAAACGAGCGTTTTTGAAATCTCGATAATTCGGAGCGGCATAATCTATAATAATTTCAATATTTCCGTTTTGAGTTTTATAAGCGAAAAGTCCGACTGGAGAAGCGTTTCGAAATATCAAGTTTGCGTTTATCATTTTATCAATTGAAAAATCTGGAAAAAATTTCTTTAAATCAGATTCATAAAAAGAAACGAACTTTTTTAAATATGGATCGTTTGTTGGATCTTTAATTTCGATTCTTGAGAAAATATCTTTGCTGAAAAGTTTAAATAAATAGTAAATATTTATCAAAGCGATGGTTCCATTGACTAAAAAAACTGGGTAAGCTTTTATCATCAACCCATAAGCGGCAAATAATGCGGAGCCTACAAAATTAATCCATCGCAATTTCACAATAGAGCTCATCATTAATGAGATCATTACAAGAATAGATGCGATATAGCCAATAATTTCAACAATATTGAAGTTATCCATAATTGCTTTATTTTTTTATTGATAAATTTTCATATAATTTATTTTGTATAGCCATTTTAGTTTCATAAACAATATCGTCGTAAGTTTTATTTTCAGGATAAATTGGCGGAAGAAAAAATATATTTACTTTGCCAGGTTTTGGAGCTTTAGATCCAATTTTTAACAATTTGTATGCTCCATCAATAGCAACTGGAATAACAGGAATGTTTAATTCTTTGCTTAATATTGCAAATGTTCTTTTAAACTCTTGCAAGTTGCCATCTCTGCTTCGAGCTCCTTCAGGGAAGATTGCGACGCTTTTTCCTTTTTTTAATAAAGCGGCTAATTTTTGAGTAGATAACAATAAATCGTTGTTTATATTTAAACTGATTACATTGGCTCTGCGAGCGAAAAATTGTCTAAATTTTGACTTTAAGTGTTTATCCTTAGCGAAAAAGAAAACGTCTTTTAAAGTCTTAGCGTTCAAGGCGTAAATTATGAAAAGAGCGTCAAAGAAACTTTGATGATTAGGAGCAAAAATGACTGGATGTTGAAGAATATTTTGTTTTCCGTCAACGGTTGTTCTTATATAAGTTTTTAAAAATGGTTTTGTTATAAAACGCAAAATCAAAAGCATAGACGCATTTTTGGAAGGCAGAAAATCTATTTCTTCTTTTAACACTTTGCTCCAATTGGATAAATCTTTTTCAATTTTTGTTTTTTTATTTTTTACATATTCAGACAATGATCTTAACGTTGAATAAACTGATAAATCTTTGTCGTTTAAATGAATTCCAAACATTCTTTTTACTTGAGCTTGCAATTCTACTTTATGCAAAGAGTCTAATCCAATGTCAAAATCAAAATGTTCGTCAGCCATAATTGGTTTTTTTACAAGATTCTGCAAATATTCTTTCAATAAATTATACTCTTCAAAAGAGGGCTCGTTTTGTTGGGAAATCTTTTTATTTTCCTTTTTAACTACTTCGGACAATTCAAATCTTTTTAGTTTGCCTAATCTTGTTTTTGGTAGTTCGCTGTCGACTATAGTGAAATTTAATATTTTTTTATATGGAGGAGCTTCGAGATTGTATTTATCTAGAACATTCCATTTAAAAGTTTCGGTGATATTATGTATGCCTCTTTCACTTAACAGATCAAAATTAGGATAAATAATTGCTAATAGATTTCCATTTTGTTCGATTAAGCCGATTTCTTTTACAATATCAAATTTTTTTAATATTTCAGTTTCAATTTCTTCAGGTTGGATATTTTTTCCATTCGGCAAAACAATCAATTCTTTCTTTCGTCCGCTTATTATTAAATGATTATCTTTGTCAAAATAACCTAAATCTCCGGTATAGAATTCTCCATTTATTAAAACTTTTGATGTTTCATCAGGCTTATTATAATAACCTGCCATAATATTCGAGCCGCTTGCAATAATTTCTCCATCGGGACCTAATCTTACTTTGCAACCTTTAATAACTTTTCCAACGGTTCCAATTTTATAACTATTCGGAGGGTTGAAACTAATCATTGGCGCGCATTCAGTCAAACCGTATCCTTCAAGCGTAATAAAACCTAAAGTTAAAAAATCACGTAAAATTTCATAATCTAATTTTGCTCCGCCGCTTATGAAAAAACGAATATTTCCGCCAAAGGCTTTTTGAGCTTTCTTAAAAATAATTCTCGAAAACTTAACGCTATTTATTTTTTTTGCAAGTTTGAATAATGTTTTTGTCGCTATATTAGAATTGATTTTTTTTATGATATTTTGATGGAATAATTTATATAATCGAGGAACTCCTAAAAGCAAAGTGATTTTATACTTTTGCAATGTTTTTAAAATATCTTCCGATGAAATAGCGGCTGGGAATACGATCGTTCCGCCGGAATGCAAAGGAGCCACTATTGTTCCCATTAAAGGAAATGTGTGATGAAAAGGAAGAATTGAAATAATTCTATCATTTTCAGTGTAAATATTAGCTTCAACTACTGCTGTTACGTTCGTTTTGATATTTCCAAAAGTAAGCATTACCCCTTTGGGATTGCCAGTGGTTCCAGAAGTATAGATAATTAAAGCAAGTCTATTATCCTCGACTGAAATTTGATCATAATTGAAGTTTTCATATTTAATATTTAATTCTAAAGATAAATCGTCCAAAACTATTGTTTGAATTTCGAAGTCAATATCTTTTATAGCTTCGTAAAAATTTTGTAGCAACGATTTGGATACAAAAGCCGCCTTTGGTTTACAATCTTTAACGATGTAAGATATTTCTTGCGGCGTTGAGAGAAAATCTATTGGAGCGGCGATTCCTTTTTTTTGCCAGATTGCGTAGAGAGATAAAATCCATTCAATTCTATTTTCAGATAAAATTATCGCTTTATCGTCTTCTGAAAGCTCAAGTTTATTAGAAAAATTTATGATATTTGCATAAACTGTTTCATAAGTAAAATTAATTTCTTTTGAAATAATAGCCGTTTTTTTTTTCTTATCGCTTAATAAATAAAAATTTTTCATATAGATTTTTTTTTGCTTTTTAAAAAGATATTGTTAAAATATTTATAAAATAACAAAAATTATTTATGTTATCAAATCAAAATATTATTTCAAAAGAGCATTACGCGGATTTGTTTTTTGAAATAAGAGCGTCAAGTCTTAAAGACGTTTATTTCTATTCGGCAATAGCTCATAAAATATCGGCAATTGATAATTATTCTATAAGTAATTATGAAATAAAAGAATTTAAATTTGAAAATAACGAAAGAGAGTTAAATTTAATTGAGTTTCTTAACGAATTAAACTACTTGATTTTTTCAGAGGGCAAAGTTTTTGAAGAAATATTGTCGTTCGAAGAAATTATTTTAGATGAAAAATTTATTCATGTTTTTGAAGTAAAATTCTCTATCATAGATAAAGAAAAAACAGAGTATAAAAGAGAATTAAAAGCTGTCTCTTACGCTCAAGCTAAATTGGAACAAAATAACGGCGTTTATTTTTTCACATATATAATCGATATTTAATTTGATAAAAGGAGATAGGAAATGAATATAAACGGAATTAAAATTGAAAAAAAAACTGATTATGAATGGATTATACCAAAAGTCGGAAAAATGAATGTTCCAGGAAAAATATATTCAGACGAAAAGTCTCTTGTTGAAATTATTTCTCATGATGATAGTTTTAAACAAGTCATAAATGTTGCGACTTTGCCTGGAATAATTGGATATAGCATTGCGATGCCTGACATTCATGCCGGCTATGGTTTTCCTATCGGCGGGGTGGCGGCATTTGATTATAATGAAGGCATAATTTCTCCAGGCGGAGTAGGCTATGATATTAATTGCGGCGTAAGGCTTGCCTTAACAAATTTAAATGAAGACGATGTTATAAATAAAAGAAACAAAATAATTCAAGTTTTATTCGAAGCAATTCCTACAGGCGTTGGCTCTTCTAACGCAATAAAAAAAGTTTCAAAAGAAGAGCTCAAACGAGTCGCTTTAAAAGGGGCTCGATGGGCTGTTGAAAATGGCTATGGCAAAGCGGAAGATTTAAGCAGATGCGAAGAAAATGGAGGATTTGTCGACGTTTCGTTTGAAGGAATTTCTCAGCGAGCAATCGAAAGAGGATTAGATCAAATAGGAACGCTTGGATCCGGCAATCATTTTCTTGAAATTCAAATTGTCGACGAAATATACGACGAAAAAATAGCAAAAAAATTCGGCTTAAGATTAAATCAAGTTTGCTTTATGATTCATACTGGATCGCGCGGATTTGGTTATCAAATTTGCGAAGATTATTTGAAGGATTTCATAAAAGCGGCGTCGAAATATAAAATCGACTTGCTAGATAGGCAGCTCGCTTGCGCTCCGATTGTTTCGCCTGAAGGACAGGCTTACTTGAACGCGATGAAATGCGCTGCGAATTTCGCATGGAATAATAGGCAAGTTATAATGGAACTTAGTCGCCGAGCAATAAAAAAAGCTTTAAGCATAAGCGACAACGAACTTGGCTTCCAACTGCTTTATGATGTAAGTCATAACATTGCTAAAATTGAAGTTCATGAAATTGAAGGGGAAAGAAAAAAAGTTTGCGTTCATAGAAAAGGAGCGACAAGAGCTTTTCCAAAAAATTCTCCATATATATCAAAAGACTTAGAAGATATTGGACAGCCTGTTTTGATTCCAGGGGATATGGGGAGATATTCTTTCGTTTTAGTGGGAACAGAAGAAGCGTTGAAAGAAACATTCGGCAGCTCATGTCATGGAGCGGGAAGAGTCATGAGTCGAAATAAAGCGATTGAGTTGGCAAAGGGAAGAGATATAGCCGCAGAATTGAGCAAAAAGGGAATTATTGTCAAGGCAAAAGCAAAAGCTACTTTAGCGGAAGAAATGCCGGAAGCATATAAAGACGCGCGACTTGTCGTCGATATTGCTCATTATGCCAATATAGCTAAAAAAGTCGCGCGTTTAAAACCTATAGGCGTAATTAAAGGGTAAAGCCCTTTTTGACAAGATATTCTTTTATATTGTTTTCATTTATGAATGAATAGTGCGAATACTTTTCTTTTATTAAATTGTAAAGGAGTTTAACTTTTTCGGGTTTGTCTTGTCGCGTTTCATATATAATTCTCATCTCAAGCATAAATGGTATTGTGTAAATGAGATCTTTTTGTAGCGTTCGGTTAATGTTTGTTAATTTTAAATTAAAATTGAAATCTTTATATGAATAATCTCGATATTCTTCGATCTTGTCGAATTTAAAGAGCAATCCATAAGGAATCATATCGTATTCTTCGCTAATTATTCTAGGAATGAGATCTTGAGCTTCAAAAAAAGCGTCAAAAGTAAAATATATGTCAATATTATTTTTTACTAAATAATTAAATAAAACATATAAGTTTTTAATTGAAGTTTCTACCATTTGGGGAATAACGTATTTATTTGCTTGTACGAATTCTTCAGCTATATTTTTCATTTCATTTTTAACGCTATCCGGAAATGGAAATATTTTAGAAAATCTAACGGATAACTCTTCTATATAGTAAGGGAAACATAATTGCTCAGGATCAACTATTGCAAAATTGCGTTTTAGTTGATTTGAAAATTGATTATATCGGGCGTTCCAATAAAAGTTGTTGGGTTTGAATGAGATTAATATTGATTCTTTTTTTATATCTTCCGACGCCGCTTTTAGATATGTTGTTATGGCATTGTCGTTTGAATAATTTGAATTTTTGAAATTTGAGGATAAAATAATAATAGGGACAACGACGATTGCCTTTGTCAAATAATTGTTTATTTTTGCTAAATAACTGGCAATAATAGCATATGATATTGGGAAAAGAAAAAGAAGCCATAAAAATAAAAAATTATAGTCAATTATATATAAATTGATATATATGTTCGTTAATAATATAAAGTAAACAAAGAAGCCTGTTAAAAAAAAAATTCTAAAAATTTTGGAAAAAATAATTAATGCGGCTAAACCTATAGTTAATACTATTATTCCAACTGAACTTAAGATTTCAATAGAATCAATTAAGAAAACAACGTTATTAGTAAAAATCAAATATTGATAAACAAGTTCTTTGCGCAAATATCGCAAAGTCAAAAAGTCGATTATGTTTTTCAGATTATTTGGCTCGCCGTAGTTTAGATAAGGATTTGAATTTGATATTAAGAATAAAAAACCGTAAAAAATAATTAAAACTATTAAAACTGGCGAGAATAGTTTCACGGAAATAATAAAATTTTTATCGTCGAAAGTTTTTTTAGTAAAAAAAAGATATAAAACAGGAATAATCGCAAAAATGGAAAATAAATGAGCTGAAGAAGCTAAACCTAAAAATATAGCCGATAAGAACCAATTTAAGTTTTCTTTTTCAACATTGTAGAAAGCTTTAAATGAAAAATAGAAAGAAATAATTGTCAAAGAAATCGCTAACGAATATGGATTGCTTATTGATGCGTTAGTCCAATATATTGTCGAGAAAGCTAATGAAAGCGACGAGGCTAATGAAATTAAGTTTATCTCGAATTCGTCGAATTTTCTGTTTAAGATTTTTACGATAGGAGAGTTTTCTAAATTTTCAACCAATATTTTTGAAAGTTTGAAAAAGAAAAAGATTCCAATAGAAGCGTAAAAAGAAGAAATAAGATTAAATTTTAAAACTTCGTTGTCGACTGTAGGAATGAACGATAAAATCCAGCCAAGAAAAACGTAAAGAGGAAAACCGGGAGAATGAGGTATCGATAAAGTTTTTTGAGCTATTAAAAATTCGCCGTGGAAATAATCTTGAACAGAACGCGAACTTGTTAATGCGAATATTGCAAAAGCAATAACAAATAGTAAATATTCGACAGATTTAGATAAATTAATTTTTTTCATAACTTCCCTTGCAATTTATTTGATAATTTGTTCTTCTATTATATATCTCGGTCTTCTTTTTGTTTCGAGATAAATTCTTGATAAATATTCTCCAATTATTCCTAAAGAAAGAAGTTGAATTCCGCCCAACAAATAAATTGGAATTATAGTGGATGCCCAACCAGGAACGGCTTTGTCGGTAAATAATACTATATATAAGGCGTAGAATATCAAACTTAGGCTGAAAATAAAAGAAACAAATCCGACGAAAAAGATTAATCTTAAGGGGACAAAGCTTAAGGAAGCTATTCCATCGAGCGCTAAATCGAGCATTTTTTTTAAACTATACTTTGTTTTGCCGGCGAATCTTTCTTTTACTTCAAAATAAACAACGTCGCTTTTGAATCCAATCAAAGGTATTAATCCGCGCAAGAACAAATTTGTTTCTTTGAAATTTGCCAAAGTATTTGCCGCTTTAGAGCTTAATAACCTATAATCGGCGTGGTTTTCAATTATTTTTACTCCGAGTTTTTGCATAAATGAATAAAATAATTGAGCGGTTTTTCTTTTAAAAAAAGTGTCGGTTTTTCTATCTATTCTAACTCCATAAATTATTTCAGCTCCGTTTATTCGCTTTTTTACAAATTCGATTATTTTTGTCTCGTCTTGTTGTAGATTGGAGTCTATAGTTATAATGTCAATATTGTTTAAAGCGGCAAATTCAATTCCCGCAAGCAAGGCGTATTGATGTCCAAAGTTTTTGCTAAACTTAATTCCTAAAATATCTTCGTCTTTTTTGGCGGCGTTTTTTATAATTTCCCACGTTTTATCGACGCTTCCGTCATCGACAAATAATATTTTGCTTTCGCTTTCGATTAATCGTTTAGCTTTTAATTCTGTTAATATTGATTTAAGACGGGAGATTGTTTCTATCAAACATTCTTCTTCGTTAAAGCAAGGCGAGCATATTAATAATTTAATCATCGTTCAATCGTCGATTTTTTCAAAAACTATAAATTTCATTTGATTTCTATTGACAATATTAAAAAGAATTTGTTTAAATAAATTTTCAGGCAAGAGGATTTTGCCTATAAATTTAGAAAATTCCAACGAATAATTTTGAATTTCTGGGAAAACCGATTTAGATTCGAATAAAATTTTAATTTTGTTGTTATGATTAATGTCGCAACTGCCATAAGACGAGTATGGCTGTATTATTCCAATATCGCCTGTTTTAATAGAATCTGGATTTTCTTTTGAAAATACTGAATGATAGATATATGGAGCGCCGCGTTTGCCTAAATTCCATATTTTATTGTCTGGCAGATTTGAGCTTAAATCATAATATCGTTCGTCGATGCCGTAAAAATTCAGCCAGACTATGAAACTTATGTATGTTTCAACTTGCGTATTCTTATTGGCTCCGATTAAAAATAGTTTTGTTTTATTTTTATTGGCTTTGAAATTATGCGGAAGATATTCGCGCAAAAAAGAGAGAGTTTGCTGAAAATTATTTGGAGTATTCTTGTAAAAAGAAATTAAATGAAGACTTAAAGGCAAAGCGAAAAATATTTGAACGATGATAGAAAAAATAAATGAAATTTTAATTAATTTTATTTTTAATATTTGTAATTGATAAATGAAATAAAGCAAAGCTGGAAGAAAGAAAACGTAAGCTGGGGTCAAATAGTGAAAGCCGAATCTTATTCCTATCGTTAAATAGAAAAATACGTATGCAAAACTGGAAAATAAACAAGCGTCGTAAATAGAAATTGTTTCAATTTTTTTGAGACTGTAATTTAAGACAATATTAATGAGACGATAAGCCGTAAGAAAAGGAAGAAGTATAATTAAAAAAGGATCGGATTGAGCGTAAGCTAAAACATTTCTTAACAGACCAAAAAAAACAGATTCGTTAGTTTTGCCATAGGCTCCATCGGCGATATTTTTATAAATTAAAAGATAATAAAAAATCGCATAAATTAGGGAGATGACAAAGAAATAAGCGTCGAGATAATTTATTTTTTCTTTTTTAAGCAAACCTGAAATTAAATTTACAAAACCAAAAGTTCCGAGAATAATAAATGCAGGCTCTTTGTAAAATAAAAAAATCAAAGAGCTTGCGCTTGCAAGTATTTTCCACTTAATAGTATAAACTTCTTTGTCTTTCAAATAGGCGAAAAGAGCAATTATTCCCAAAAGAAGCATATATCGTTCGCACATAAATAAACGAAGCCATATAGTAATATATGAAGGCGTCGTTAAAATAAAGATTGGAATTAAGAACGAAATATAATTTGGAAAAGATAATTTGTCGCTTAAAAGCTTTAAAGTTTTGTGAAGAAAAAAATTGAAAATAATAAAAAGCAGAGCAATGTATCCATAAAAGAAACTTGCGTCGTTAGATATATATGATAATAAATTGAAGTCTATCGCTAAAGCTGGAAAAAATCTGCCAATATTTGGCATAATAAAAAAAGGGATATGTTTTTTGACGAACAGGGTTTTTGTAAGCGTATGGTCATCTATTATGCCATAATTAGCTTTATATGTAATAATTAAGGCAAAAAAAATTATAACAGTGGCGGATAGAACGCGAAAGTAAGAACCGAGATTAAATCGCATCATAGCAATTAGGAAATTATTTAATTATAAACAATTAATTTAAACAAAATTTTGAAAATACGATAAATAATCGATAATTTTGAATGATTAAATAATTATTTTCGGAAAAAATTATGAGACTAAGCAAATGTTTTATTCCAACGTTAAAAGAAGCTCCAGGCGAAGCTGTTATTCCAAGTCACATTTATATGAATAGAAGCGGAATGATTCGAATGCTTTCAGCTGGAATTTATTCATGGCTGCCTTTAGGTTATCGCTCAATGAAGAAGGCGATTGAAATAATTAGAGAAGAAATGGACGCTATAGGCGCTCAAGAATTTCATTTGCCCGCTTTGAATCCAAAAAGTATTTGGGAAGAGACCGGCAGAGTCGAAGCGTTTGGCGATATAATGTTTCATATAAAAAATAGAGATTATGTTTTAGCTCCGACTCACGAAGAGATAATGACGTATCATGCAAAAGGAGCTCTTCGTTCATATAAAGATTTGCCGCAAATTTGGTATCAAATACAAACTAAATTTAGAAACGAGCCGAGACCAAAAAGCGGAGTTATAAGAGGAAGACAATTTTTGATGAAGGATTCGTATTCATTTGATAAAAGTTATGATGATTTAGATAAATCATACGAAGCTCATGATAAAGCATATCGCCGAATTTTCGAAAGATGCGGATTAAAATTTTTTGTCGTTGGCGCTTCATCTGGAGCGATGGGAGGAAGCGGCAGCGAAGAATTTATGGTCAAATCTGACGCTGGAGAAGATACCGTAGCTTATTGCGAAAATTGCTGGTATGCCGCTAATGTCGAAGTCGCTCAATCGATTCCTGAACAATTCTTTAGAAGCGAAATATCTGAAAACATTAAAGAGATATATACTCCAAACGTAAAATCAATTGACGAATTATGCGCTTTCTTAAATATTAAAGAAACTCAATGCGCAAAGTCGAGAGTTTATATTAACGAAGGCAAGCCTGTTTTAGTTTTGATGATGGGAAACGACGAGGTTAACGAAACAAAATTAGGGAATGTTTTAAATGGCAATTTTAGACCCGCTCATCCCGATGAATTAAAAGATATTGCTGGAGCCGACGCTGGTTCGATAGGTCCAGTTGGATTTAAAGGGAGAATTATTGCTGATTTGAGGTTGAAAGATTTGAATAATTTATTTAGCGGCGCTAATAAAAACGATTATCATATCGGCGGAATAGATTTGAAGCGCGATGTTCAAAACATCGAATATTTTGATTTGCGAATAGTTCAAAATGGAGAAAAATGCCCAAGATGTGGAAGCAAGTTATCCGTTTTTAAGGCGATTGAAATCGGGCATATATTTAAACTTGGAACAAAATATACGGAAGCGTTAAATGTAAAATATTTAGACGAGAATGGAGAAGAAAAATTAATTGTAATGGGAAGCTATGGCATAGGAGTAGAAAGAATATTAGCTTGCTATATAGAATTAAATCACGACGATAAAGGAATTATCTGGAATACGGCTTTGGCTCCTTATCACGTACATTTAATCGGCTTGAACTTAAAAAATGAAAAAGTCAGCGAAGCTTGCGAAAAAATTTATAGCGAGTTTGATAAAAATAAAGTTGAAATTTTATTTGACGATAGAGAAGCTGGAGCCGGATTTAAATTTAACGACGCCGATTTAATAGGATTGCCGTTGCAAATAATAGTCGGAGAAAAAAATCTCGCTCAAAATAAAGTAGAATTCAAAATTAGAAGAACGGGCGAAAAGTATTTGGTAGATCTAGATCAATCTCTTGCAAAAGCGAAAGAATTATTGGCACAATTATAATGCCTTTTATTTTTTTAGTTTCTACTCCGATTGGCAATTATAAGGATATAACTTTGCGAGCATTAGAGATTTTGCAAGGAAGCGACGTTATAGCTTGCGAAGAATTAAAAGAAGCTCGTCGCTTGCTTTCTCATTATAAAATTAATAGCGGCGAAAAAGAAATTATTGAAATAAACGAACATTCGGAAAAAGATAACGCTTCTTTAATTGTAGAAAAAATTTTGTCCGGAAAAATTTGTTCGCTGATTTCCGATTGCGGAACTCCGCTTTTTTCCGATCCGGGACATTATTTGTTGGAACTTTGCATACAAAATGGAATAGAGCCAGTATCCCTGCCTGGAGCAAACTCATTGTTGCCGGCGATAATTGTTTCGAATATGAGAATTGAAAAATTTTACTATTACGGCTGGCTTTCGCCTAAAAAAGAAGAGCGCTATAAAGAATTAACAAAAATTAAAAATATTCGAGAAGTAATCGTGTTTCTTGAAACGCCTTATCGATTAAAAAATCTTTGCGAAAGTTTGTTGAAATTTTTTAGCGAAAAAACAAAAATAGTTTTAGCATATAATTTAACAATGAGCGACGAAAAGATTTATCGAATTTCTTTGGGCGAGCTAAAAGCTTTGATAGACAAAAAAAATATTAAAGGCGAATTTGTTTTGCTGCTTGACAATCGATAATTAAATTGAAATATAGATCGCAGTAAAAAATTAAACTTTTCTTTTTTAATAGAAGTTTAATCTTTGTATTTTTTTTTGACTGAGATAATAGAAAATTTTATTTTATATTTGGCAATAAAATAATAGGAGTAAAAATGTTGCAAATTATCGACGTAGATATGACGCCAAATCCGAACGCTTTAAAATTTGTGTTAAACGAAAGATTGCTAAAAAGAGAGCAAAGACATTATAAGTCTTTAAATGAAGCGTCTAACGATCCTTTTGCCTCTGCAATCTTAAATATAAACGGCATAATATCCGTTTTTTATATGGATAAATTTATAACTGTAGAAAAAAAAGCCGATGCCGATTGGAGCAAAATTCAAAAAGAATTAGTGTCGCTTGTTAAAAATTTAGATAAAAATTTAATACCGCAAGAGCAAGAGGTCGATATTAATGCAGAGTTGCAATCGGAATTATATCATAAGATAAATGAAGTAATTGATCAAAGAGTAAGACCGGCTTTAGCTGGAGACGGAGGAGGATTAGAAATTATTGGAATAGAAGGTTACACGGTAAAAATTAGGTATCAAGGCGCTTGCGGAAGTTGTCCAAGCGCCATAAGCGGCACTCTGATGGCTATTGAAAATTTGTTGCGAAGAGAAGTAAATCCGATGATTGAGGTAGAACCAGCTTAATTTTGTACGATTATTTAAGTTTATAGGGCTCTTAACGAGTCCTTTTTTTATAATAAAAAAATATAAATTCAAAGTTATTATTTCGGTTTTTTTTATTCTTAAATTTTAGTAAAATTTTAATCATAATTTAATTTCTCGCTTAATATAATCCGCGCAAACTGCTATCTCAATTTTGATTTGTATCATATTTAAATCCATATTTGATTGCTTCATGGAATTTAGGGAAACTTTCTATTGGGCAGCTCCAAATTCCTTCCGAGTCGTTTCTATAAACTTTCTTTGAAATTAATCTTATATTTTTTATTTATTTTCAAGCCTTATAAGTTTACTCTATGGTTCTTTTTTAGCTTTAAAATGAGATAAACTCTCTAATTGATTATTAATACATACATTATAGAACAATATAAAAATATATTTAAAATTATTTGGAAATATTAAACTTTTTTTTTTTAATTTTGTTAAAACGAACTAAGTTGGATAAATACTGTATGCAATTTTTTATTAGATTCTTGCAGTTGACAATTTTTTTTTTAATTTTTACAACTAATTTAGCTCAAGAGCAGATTTCATTTATCAACAGATTAGCATTTCCAAATATTAGCCAATATAAAGAAGGTATTGCCTCCTCAAATTTTTTGTCGCTTAAATCAAATTCAAATTTAAAAAAAAATAATGAAAAACAATTCTTTAGTTATTCATTCAATGCCGTAATTTCAGGAGAAGCTTCAAATAAAAGCGGCGACGTAAAACAAAAGACGACTTATGCTTATACGTTATTAAATCCATCAATTTCATTGTATTCTATACCATTCGGAGCAAATATATTTTTAGCTTCAAATAATACGGCTACGAGGCAAACAGTAAATTCTTTTATGTTTTATTATGACGTAAACGCGGCTAAAACGGCCGCATCTGAAAAAGCTGAAGAAAAACTTGGGGAAGAATCTCCTATAGTAAAATTTTTTTCTTATTTCAATAGTTTAGAAATTGGCAGAGCTAATCCAAATTTTAGCATACTTTCCGCTCAGAATGTCGCAATAAATGGAATTAGTTTTGAGTTTAATCCTGGGATCTTTTACTTAGCTTTGGCTCTTTCATTATCCCAAAAACCGATCGATAATTTATTTTTTAAAAGAACAATTTATGTAGGGAGAATTGGATTAGGAAGAAAAGAAAATTTTCGCTTTATAATTAGTTTATTAAAGGGAAAAGACGATGGTAATTCAATTAGAATCGACACTTCAAATAGAACCTTAAAACCTCAAGAAAATTTAGTGGGAAGTCTCGACGCTAAATTAGTTTTTGGAGAAAATAGATTTTCAATCGAAGGGGAATTAGCCGGCAGTTTTGTGAATTATGATAATAGAGAACCTGAGATAAATAGAGAAGAATTTTCTTCGTTTTTAAGAAAAGTTGTAAAACCGACATTGTCAAGCTCTTTTGATTATGCTTATTTATCGCGAGTGTATTATTCTAATTCTACTGAGACTTCTAAATTTGAAGGTAGAGTAAGAATGATCGGGCCCGGCTTTAAAACATTTGGCAATCCTTCGTTAAGTTCTGATAAATTTGACATATATGGAATATTTTCTCAAAAGTTTTTAAATAGACAAATATCGACTAATTTATCCGCTAAATTTAGTCGAGATAATTTAGCTAACACTAAAATAAGTACGACAAAGAATTTTATGCCCTCTTTTGGATTAGGATTGAGATTTAAGAATTATCCTTCTGTAAATTTTAATTATGCTCAAAATTTCTTATGGAACGAGACTGCCGATCTTAATAGAAAGATTAATATTAAGAGCGATATTTTTAGCGCCGCTGTTGGATATCCTTATAAATTTACTTCATTTATTCTAAATACAAATTTTATTTATTCTTTTAATAAATTGACCTCAAAAAATTCTTCTAACAATTTTTTCATGCAGAATTTTAATTTAACAGAAAATCTTGTTTTTAGATTTCCATTAACAATTTCGTTTAATACGGGACTTTTGTTGACAAATTATTCTAATAATCAAAATTCACAATCCTATAGTTTTGATTTTGGAGTTGGATATGTTTTTTTTGAAAATTGGAACAATACTTTGGGAGTAAATTATTCGACAGAAAAAAACTCCAATGATAGAATCGGATTTTATTTTAATTCAACATATAATATAGAAAAAAATATAGATATAGATTTTCGCTTGGAAAGGAATCGTTTTACTGAAAAAGCCTTTGGGTTTGGTTCTTATAGCGAGCTTCTAGTTCGATCTAATATTAGAATAAAGTTTAATTAATTTTCATTTGAAGAAAGGAGAATATTATGAGAAAGCTATTAATATTTATTTTTATAATGCAAACTTTTTTAACAATAGCATTCTCTCAGAATATAGTAATATCAAAGCTAAAACAGCCGCCGCCAAATAAATTTGGGTTGGCAGATTTATGGGAGTTTGAGTTAATCAATACAACAAGGAATGAGCTTAATTGTTATATAACGGGAACATTGTCGGAGGAAAAAGAGGGGTTAATCGTTTTTGCCAAATCAAAAATAATAAAATTAAAACCCGGACGACAAACTTTTTCTCAAAAAGATTTCGTTAATCCTGAAATAAACTATTATAACGAAAAATTCAAACAAGCCTTGATAAGAACGAGCCAAGCGCCGGAAGGCGATTATATAATTTGTTTAACAGTTTATAACGAAGCAGACGAAGTAATTGGTTTTGAAAATTGCATTTATCATTCTATAAGAAAATATTCTCAAATAATTTTAATATCTCCAGAAAACGACGATATTATTAATTTAAACATAGGCAGTTCGAGTCCTTCTGATAGAGCGATAAAAGGAGGAAGTGAAACAAGCTCGATTTCTCCATCTAATAATTTGCAAAATCAATTAATATTTCAATGGAACCAGCCTGTTTCTGATCCTAATTTGCTATCTGAAATAACCTATGATTTTAGAATTGTCGAAATTATCGGAAAGCAAACTCCATTTATAGCTATTAGAGATAATAAGCCATTTTATCAAACGGAAATAAAATCGAATAACTTTTTTATATATCCAATTTATGCGAGACGTTTTGAATCTGGTAAAAAATATGCCTGGCAAGTATACGCTAAAAATAATCCAGAGCAGACTGCAAGCGAAATATGGGTATTTACAATAAGCGGAGTTAAAGACGATTTAGCAAATCAGGATACATCTTCCACAGATCAAGGATCAAATTTAAAAAAAGCTCCAGTATCCACTCCTTGCGGCGGAAATTTGCCGAATATTAATATTACAAATAATACTCCAGACAATAAAAATGCTTCCGCTTACGAAGGCAATTATGTCAAAGTAGGTTACTTTAAGATGAAAGTTTTACAGGCCACAGGCAGTAGTTCAGGGTTGACAGGCAAAGGTTCTATACTTGTTCCTTGGCTGAAAACGCCAATAGCTGTAGAATTTAATAACATTAAAATTAATTCTGATACGGTAATGTTTCAAGGTTCGGTGATTACTGAAAAAGACGAGACTCCAGAAAATTGGCCTTATCAATGGATGTTAAATGCGGTTGGCAATTTTAATTGGACTGCGAATAAAATTAAGAATCTTATTAATTGGCTTCATAATAAAGTATCGGGCTGGCCGGTTGTCAATAAATTAGTAAAAGATTTTGATTTAAATCAAATGATTCAAAATTATACAAATAATCCTCTTAAGTTGCCGTTAGGGTTTAACAATATAAAAGGATATACAATTGCTATTTCTGAAATGAAATTTGAGCCAACAGTTGCAAAACTTAATTGTTTGGCGATATTTCCCGTTGAAGATGACACGTTGGCTTTTGCCGGCAACGAAATTATATTTGATCCAATAGGTCCAAAAGGATATCAAGGAGAATTGGCCTTAATTGAAGACGTTAACATTTTAGAAAATGTTCCAAATGGCGATTCATATGAAATTATTATTAAGAAAAAACAAGGAAGAGCTGTTGTTGGATTGCCAAAAGGAACATATATTAATTGGGATTGCGATGGTTTCAATTCTATTAATTTAGAAGTAGACATTCTTTTTCCAAGAAGCTGGTTAATTCCGGTTCCAGACAACGGCCAAAAAGCTAAAGCAAATTTTTCCGCAACTGTTGAGCATTGGGATGACTTAATGATTAAAACTTCGTTGAATAGATGCAAGATTGTTGGAACTGCGGGTATTGAAATAGAAATAAAAGAGCTTTGGTTTGACAATACAATTGCCGCGAACCCAGTTTCGATTGTTTTTCCATCGAATTATGTAGGTTCTCAAGGTCCAGATTTTACAGGTTTTTTCATTAAACAAGCGGATATCTTTTTGCCTGACAAATTCCAAAGCAATTCTAATCAAACCATAATAATTCAAGCGAACAATATGATTATAAACAAACATGGCTTAACTGGAGATATAGCGGCGGCTAATTTGCTCGCATTAAACAATGGCAAAATAGGTTCGATGGCGGCAAGCGTTGATTCTTTGAAATTGAAATTATTAAATAGCTCTATAACTCAAGCTTATTTAAGAGGAAAAATTGTTCTTCCGATTTCTGAAGACGCAAGTCAAAATGCTTTAGGATATAAAATTCACTTGACTAATTCTACGGCATTGCAAGCGGAAGTTTTTCCGCTAAGTAATATTAAAGCTAAACTATTTGGCGATGCTACGTTGACAATAAACTCTAATTCAAGCTTTAAATTATGGCTTGCTCAAAACGAAAAATTTTTAATTACTTTAAATGGAAATTTAAATTTTGGAAATGTTGATATATTAAACGTTAAGAAAGTAGACATTAAAACAAGCTTTCAAAATTTAAAAATTGACTACGATGATAGCAGAACGGCAAATCAAGACAAATTTATTTTTGATCAGGGACAATGGAGTTTTGCAAGTCCGCAAAAATTTATTTCAAGAATACCTGTCACAATTAAAGACGTTAAAATTGAAAAAAGAAACACGGTTGGCTCGGAATTATATAGAGGAGCTCTAAAGTTTAAAGTAGAAATAAATTTGTCTGAAAAATTTTCTGGCTCAAGTTCTTTATCTATTGTAGGAGCGATAACAAAAAATAGCAACTGGAAATTTAAACCTGATCTGGTAAAAGCTGAAGTCGACACTATAAAATTGAAAACAAATTTGCCCGCCGTAAAATTAAATGGCAGCATTGCTTTCTTTAACGAAGATGCAAATCCTATCTATGGAAATGGATTTAGCGGAACTATAAAAGCCGTTTTTAATTCAATACAAATGGAAGTAAATTCCAATTTTAGAACAGGTTCCACTAAACATAATAACGGAGAACAATATTATAGGTATTGGTATGTTGAAGCCAAAGCAATTTTGCCAAAGCAAAGCGCTATTCAATTTTTGCCTGGAGCCGCTTTTTACGGATTTGGAGCAGCCGCATGGCAAAGAATTAACGTTTCAAATTTAAATACTCCGTCGGTTTCGGAAATAAATAATGCTTCTTCTGTTTCAAATACCCCATCGACAGGAGCTCAGTTTACGCCGAATAAAAATATTGGTTTTGGGTTTAAGGTTATGACCGTAATGGGAACTTACCCAGAGCCAAAAACATTTAACTTAGATGCCGCTTTAACAGGACAATTTTCCACAAGCGGAGGATTAAATAAAATAAGTTTTGCTGTTGATTTCTGGTCTCAAGCGGAGCTATTAAAAAGAAACGAATCTCCTCTTTATGGAAATGCGGTAATTGAATATACTCCTCCAGATAAACTTTTTGTTCTTTCGGCTCAAGCTGCCGTAAAATATCCGTCTTCAAATCCTATTGTATCTTCTTTTGAAGTCGGCAATCCAAATGATAAAATTTCATTAACTTTATTAATTAACGGCAAAAATAACAAATGGTATTTTACAGCGGGAACTCCATACCAAACTAATAAAATCAAAATACTTTCGGTTACAAGTTGGGAATATTTAATGTTTGGCAACGATATAAAACAATTTGAAAGAACTGGATTTCAACCTCAAACAATCAATGGCTTAAATAGCGTGGGATTATATCCTACTTCCCCCACAACAAATATTCCATCATTAGCAGGAACTGGAAGAGGCTTTTCTTTTGGAGCGGGAGTATTTTTTAGCGTCGATAAATCATTGGATTTAGATTGGCTTTCTTGGGCTGTTGGCGGCAGAGTTCCGAAGTTAAAATATGGCGGCAGCGGCGGATTTGAAATAAATCTTTCTCTTTTGCAATATAACGGTTGCAATGGCAATACTATTGGTTTTAATAATTGGTACGCCAATGGATTATTAGCCGCCTGGCTTTATGGTTATGCAAGAGTACATTTATCTAAAAAAGATCCTATATGTCTAGTATGTTGTAAAAAGAAAAAAGATCCGCCGGGAGAATGCGTGGCGGATTTGGCGTCGCTTAAAGTTGGATTTTGGACTCAAGGCGGATTTCCAAGACCATCTTGGATTCAAGGCAGCGCCAGCGTATATGTTAACGTTTTTGGATTGAACTGGTCGGGAAATGTTGATATAAATTGGGGAACTCCATGTTCTAATATTCAACAAGTTTCTTATTCTCAAACTTTTCAGCAAGAAGTTGCAAGCGAAAAAGTTGGAGAGTTGATTCTAAAAGTTGAACCTGAAATTTATGATATAATTCCGCCTTCAAAAAAGATTCAAGTTTTTGTAGCTTATGATGAAATGCCTTTTGAAGTCCCAGAACTTCAGTCTAATGGAATAGTTTCTATGAAAACATTTAAATTACAATATTCTTACGAACTTTATAAATCTGAAAAAATTACCACCACAATAGGAAATAATACTATCTCGCTAATTCAAATAAATCCTAAAACAATTTTTAGATCTTCTCAATTAAATTCTATGAACGCTTATGAGTTTTGGTCGATTCAGCAAAATGTTCCAAATAATGGAATCATATATTTTGATCCTGAATCCAAATATATTTTTAAAGTTAAAGCCGAGCTTTATCAATATAATTCGACAAGCAATTCATTTGTAAAGGCAAAGGATAAAAATGGAAACGATATTTTTGAAATTGAAAACATCATATTTGAAACTGACAAAATTAAACCTAATAACACAATGCCAAGCAATGCAACACAATAAGCGAGATAATAGTATGAAAACAAATAGAATAAATACTTTAAACCATTTAACAATGTATATTTTATTTTTTATTATTTCTATTTGTTCAAATAAATTTATTGGTCAAGAACTTCAAGTAGAAAAAGTAAAATTTAAAATTGCTTTAATTGGAAGAAGTTATGGCGATTCGATATATTTGCGATGGGCGGTCGTCAATCCCGCAGCTTGGAGATATATAAAGCAAGAAGGCGTTGTAATTGAAAGAGCGACTAAGACTAAGAATGGCAAGCCAGACAAATTTATTCCTTTACAAAATTATCCTATCAAACCTTGGTCTCTTGAAAAGTGGGAGGAATATTTTGCTTTTAAAATTAAAGACGATCCGAATAAATTAGATTATGATGAAATTGCATTTTCCCTTGGCATTGGCGAGGAAGATTCAGAAGAAAATAGAATAAATCCGCCTAAAGAAGAAGAAGATATTTTAAAGTCTATTAAACAAAAAAAATCGGCTCAAGATTGGAATCTTTTGCTTATGCTTATAGCGGTTAACAATAATTTAAAAGCTGCGGAAGGATTAGGCTTATTTTTCATAGATAAAAATACAAAAGAAGGGGAAACGTATATATATAGAATTTATTCTCCTTTCAAATCGCAGATATATGAATTTGACACAACTTATCTTGAAATTAAAAATGAAAAATTTGATCCCAACAAATTAGCGCAAAAATTAGAATCAATAGAAAAAGATGGAAGCATTGAAATAGTTTGGAATATAGACGCCCAATTTTCAACATACGATGTGGACAGATCTGAAGACGGAAAAAATTTTGAAAGAATAACTAAAGCTCCACAACTTACGTTGAAAAGTTCTTATCTTGAGAATTTGGGGAAGGATTCATACTTAGACACTTCGATAATCAATTATAAAACTTATTATTATCGAGTATATGCAAATACGGTTTTTGCCGATAAAATTTTTCTTGGCGAAGTTAAAGCGATGGGGCGGGATAGAACCCCTCCTGAACAACCTTTTCTGCCTCAACCAAAACATATTTCTGATAAAGCTATAAAGATAACCTGGGAAATTAGCGACAATACAGCCGAAGATCTGGCGGGTTTTTATGTAGGCAGAGATACTATTCCAGATGGATCTTTTAAGAAAATACACGAAAAGCCGTTGCCAAAAAATGTTCGAGAATATATCGACACGTCATTTTCGCTTTACAATTACAATTTCTATAAAGTTTTTGCTTTTGATACCGCAGGAAATATTTCTTATTCCAATCTTGCATATGTTGTTTTAAACGATACAATTCCTCCTTCTCCCCCAAAATGGAAAAAAGCGACTATAGATTCAAACGGCGTAGTTATTTTGGAATTGCTTCCAAATAAAGAATTTGATTTGATGGGATACAGAATTTTGAAAGCTAACGCTCCCGACCATGAATTTTCTTCAATTATCGAATCGTTTGATCCTGACAGCGTAGAATTAAGAAATAAAACAATTTTTATCGATACTGTCTCGTTAAATACTACTACAAGATATGTATATTATAGAGCCACAGCTTTAGATAATCGATATAACGAATCTGACTTTTCAGAAACAATAGCCGTAAAAAGACCCGATAAAGTTCCCCCCATTGTTCCGATTTTTTATCAAGTCTTGGTTTCTGATAGAAATTTAACGTTAAAGTTTTATCCCAGCAAAAGCGAAGATGTTGCCCAACATATAGTTCTCCGAAAAAAAGCTGCCGTTGAAAAATGGGATACAATTGCGATTTTAGGACCAAAAGACAGCATATATGTCGATGAAAACGCTGAGCAAAACATATTATACAATTATGCAATATTTGCAAAAGATAGTTCTGGCTTTTCTTCCGATCTTTCTTTTATTCACTATGCGCGTCGTTATTTCAGCGGAATTTTGCCTCAATTTAAAAATTTTATAGTTGAATATGTTCCAGAACTAAAAAAAGTTAAATTAAAATGGGATTACGAAAATTTTGAAGATGTATACTTTGTAATTTTTAGATCTTACGAATCTAATAATTTAAGAAGATATAAAATAGTAAAAGAATCTAGAATTAGAGAAATATATGACGACGATTTTCTTTTTGGCGATGGAACTTATTCTTATGCTATAAAAGCTTTTGACAGGTATAATTCTGAATCGAATTTAAGCGAGGTTAAAAAGATTATTGTAAAAAGATAACGACATCATAGTCAATTTGCAAAAAAATTTGTATAATGATTTCTTTTTATATATGAGAAAACAATCAATAATAAATTTAAAATATTTCTGTTTTTCAAAAAAATACTTTTGTTGGCGATAAAGAAATAAAAAAACAATTAAATTTTAATATTATAATAAACTTAAAAATTGTTGCGTTTAAGAAATAATAAAAAAATTAAAAAAATTTGATTGTAAAATTTAAACCGTTGTAGAAAATAATTTATCTCAATTTAGATATCAAAAGTTTTGAATTGATCAAATTAACATCCAAAAAATGTTTTTCAGAGCCGTGGTTTAAAATATAATAATTTTTTTCAATTGAAGGTTTCAATAGCAATTCGCTGTCTAGCTTAGAATTTATTAAATTAATTTTTATCTTAGCTTTAATATTTTCAGGAGCGATAATTTCAACTTTGGAGTTTTCTGCATTCAGGGCTCCGTTTTCAATAGAAGCTAAAATTATTCTGACATTTCCATTTGAGTTTTTTATATAAAAATTTCCCTCAAATTTTTCAGCAGAAATATCGCCGCCGTAAGAGAAAATTTTTGCTTCTCCAAATCCGCTTCCTAAATTTATATCGCCGGCTTTTGTTTCTAAATTTATCGATCCTTTAAAATTGCTTATTGAGATATTGCCTGCGTAAGTTAGAGCGTAAAGTTTTCCTTGGATCGAATTAATAGAAATATTTCCTCCTTTAGTAATAAAAGTTCCTCCTTTTGAATCATACGCGTTAATATTTCCACCTTCGGTGTATATTTCGCAATTGTAGCCAAGTTCTATTCCTGAAATATTTCCGCCGCAAGTTTTAATTGCTGAATTTGATCCGACTTTTTCAAAAGTTATATTGCCTCCTTTCGTAAAAGCTGAAACTTCATTTAAGAATTTGTCAATAGAAATATTTCCGCCTTGATAAATTTTTATATTCGCTTTTTCAAAAATTCCCTTAAATATAACGTCTCCTTTTTTAATCGTTATATTGAAGGAAAAATTTTCAGGAGCGGTAATTTTCAAAATTTTCTTTTTGCAATTTTTGGTCATCTTAGCGACAATAAAATTATCGCTTTCATAAATTTCGTTGTCGTCTAATTTATCAAGTTCTTCTTGCTCAATAACAACGATAATTTGAGATATATTTTTTGACGACGCTTGAATGTCGCAATTAATCGCTTCGATTGCGATCAAGTTTTTATTTTTTGCGTCTAAATAATATTTTTTTTCGAAGTAAATTCCTTTAGCGGCTAAGCTGTTTAAAAGAAAAATTATTATCGATAATATTTTTAACGCCGATTTCATTTTAAATCAATTTTTTCAAGTATATGTTTAGTTCGATTAATGACGTATGAATTGTCTTTAGCTTGCAACTTTTTTTTCAAGCTTTCGACTATTAAGGCGTCGTCTAAATTTTTATTTAAAAGAATATTTTCAAGAGAGTTCAAAGCGACTATTCTAACTGCGGGATTTTCATCGTATAAAAAAGAAGAGCTTAAAGCCTTTTTTACGTCATTGTCTTCTGGAAATTTTGATATAACTTCTATTGCCTCAAGTCTTATTTTTGGATTTGGATCGTTTAGCGACAATTTTAAAGAAATATCTTTAATCAGTTTGGTAGATTCTTCATTGGCAAATAGATTTTTTTTTAGAGTTTGGAAAAGAGATAATCTTATTCCATGATTTTTTTCGACAAAAATGCTTTTTGAGCAAATTTGCAAAAATTGAAAGTCGCTAATATTTCCTTTTAAAATTTTGTTCTTTAGTATTAAATCCGCATTTAGTGTATAGTTTCCTTTGAGCGAGTCGATATCTATAGAATTTATTTTGATAACATCGTAAGCTATGAATTTGTCGCCGTTATTGTTATAAAGTTTTTCAAAGAAATAACCCGTCAAAAAGAAAACTACTGCAATTGAAGCGGCGATTAAGCTTTGAACGAAGAGTCTTGAATTTTTGAGTTGAATTTCTTTTCCTTCTATAGAGTTGAGAACGCTTTCGCGAGCTTCGGCAATCAAGTCGTTATAAGAATTTATGTTATTTTCCTCGGCTAAATTCAAAAGACGCAAGTAAAAGATTTTTTCAGCTAAAGAAATTTTATTCAACCGATACGAATTTTCAATTATAGATTCTAATTTCTCTTTATGGTTGTTTTCTATTAACAATTCTAAGATATTCGTATTATCCATAGAATTCTTTGACTCCAATTTTTTCAATTTCTTTTTTAATCTTATTGATTGAATTATGAATATATCTTTTAGCGGCCCCTTCAGTGATATTCATGCTTTTTGCTATTTCGGAAATTTTCATATCTTCATAAAATCTAAGATAAAAAGCGATTTTTTGTCTAGGCGGCAATTTTTCCGAGATAGCTTTAATTTTGCCAAGTATTTCTTCTTTCATTAAATTATGATCCAAATTAGCGTTTAAATCTATAATTTGATTTTCTTCCTTTTCGTCCGATGAAAATTCGTTATTAAATCTTAAAAAATTCAAATTATATTTTTTTTCTCTGTATTTAGTAAGGCAAACATTTGTGGCGATTCTATAAATCCAGGTAGAAAAAGAGCTCTCCCCTCTAAAGGATGATAAATTTTTATACGCTCGGATAAAAGTATCTTGCAAAATATCTTTAGCTTCTTCGGGCGAATTTGTAAAATTGAAAGCAAGACCAAAAACTTTCTTTTCATAAGCTCTCATAAGAATCTCAAAAGCTCGATTATTTCCGTTTAAAGTTTCAGCGATTAAAATTTTCTCTTCCGAAATATTCATCGGCGAAATTTATTTGTTATTTTGACTCAAAGTTTAAACAAAAGTTGTAAAAAGTTTCAACAAAATGAATGAAGAAATTTAGTCATAATATTAAATTAAAGATTTTATTATTTTAAAAGTCGTAAAATTAAATTAAAAAAATCAAAATGAAAAAAAACATTATAATAATTGCTTTTCTTATTTTAGCTCCGAAATCTTTCGCGCAAAAATTCAATTTTGATTTTGATTACGCTCGTTTTAAATTAAACGACAGCTTAAGTTATATAGAATTTTATTACTCCTTTCCCCAAGACGAACTTTCTATTATTCAAAATAATCAAAACGAGAATATAGTCGAAGGAAATATTTTAATTCAAATTTACGATCTTAAAAATGAAAACGCAGTATTCAATCGAGAATTTCGAGTCGTAAATAAAATACCACAAGAAAATAGCGGGAAAAATTTAAATTTAGTCGGTTTGATAAGAGTGTCAATTGGAGCGGGCAATTATAAAATGAAGGTAACGGGAACAGACAACAATCAAAAAACAATGAGTCGTTCTATTGAAGAAACTTTTACAATCGAAGATTATCGTTCTAATCAAATTTATTTCAGCGACATTCAACTGGCAAGCTCTATATTGCAAGAGAGTCCGAATAAATCTTCTATATTTTACAAAAATACCCTTGAAGTATCTCCAAATCCGACGGCAGTATTTGGGAAAGCTTCTCCAGCGGCGTTTTATTATTTAGAATTATACAATTTAGATAAAAGAGAAAACTTAAATGCTCCTATTATAATCGTCGCTACTTTATTCAACAGCAAGCGCGAAAAAGTTTTTGAAAGAAAAAAGACGATAAGAAACAACAATCCTGCAATTGTCGAAGTCGGTTCTATTAACGTTATGAAATATCCGAGCGATATTTATTTATTGGTAGTTACCGCGCAAGATTCGATAAACAAATTAACAGCTCACAGCGCTAAGAAACTTTATATTTATAATCCGGATTTTAAAGATACGATTAAGAAAAGAAACGTCGGGCAGGATATGGCAAGCGCCGAATTTGCTATTATGACAGAAGAAGAATGTCGCGATATGCTGATCAAAACAAAGTACATTATGAGTTCGGCTCAAGTGGCGCAATATAATTCGCTTTCCACTTTAGAAGCTAAAAGGGAATTCTGGTTTAATTTCTGGAAAAGATTAGATCCAGATCAAACTACACCCATTAACGAGTACAAAGAAGAATATATGAAGAGAGTAAGCATTAGCAACGAAAAATTCGGAAGCATTAATAAAAAAGGAATGTTAACCGACAGAGGAAGAGTTTATATTATGTATGGCGAGCCTGACGAAATAGAAAGATTTCCAAGCGAACTTGACAAAAAGCCGTATGAAATATGGCATTATAATTCAATTGAGGGAGGCGTAATATTTGTCTTTGGAGATGTAACAGGATTTTCAAATTTTGAGCTTTTGCATTCGACAAAAAGAGGAGAATTGAGAGACGACAATTGGATGAGAAAAATACAACAACAATAAAATTATTTTCTATTTATTAATTTTTTCTTTCTTGAATGAAAAAAAAAATTGAAGAACTAAAATACCGTTTATCCTACGCTATTTATATTTTTTTTTCTTTTTTTTGCGGCAAAATTTTAAAGATTAATTTATCAAGAAAATTATTTGCAAAGCTGTCCTTTTTTTTTTATTACTTTTTGCCGTTGCGAAAAAAAATTGTTTTAAAAAATCTAAAAATAGTTTTTCCAACCTTGACTGAAAAACAACGAAAAAAAATCGCTCGCGACGCATACGCTTCCTTCGCTGTCACTCTTGCGGAAATATTTTGTCTTAATTATATGTCGTTGGAAGAAGCGAAAAAAGAGATTATATTTAAGAAAGCAGAAAACATTACAAATATTAAGAGCGATAAAAAAAACCGCATTTTTGTGACCGCTCATTTTGGAAATTGGGAATTTGGAGCAATCGGTTTTCGCGTTCACTTTAACAGTCCGCTTTATGTTGTCGTAAAAAAATTGAAAAATAAATACGTAAGCGATTGGATGATTAATTTAAGAGAAAAATTCGACAACAAAGCTTTTTCAAAAGGCATTAGCTTAAAAGAAATTTTAAAGGCTTTATATGAAGGCAAAAACATAGGCATTGTAGGCGATCAGCGCGGTCCAAGAGACGGAAAAAGAATTAAATTTTTTGCTCGACAAGCCTCGGTATTTACTGGAGCCGCTTCCTTAAGCGTAAGATCTGGAGTTCCTATTATTGCCGCTTTTGTCGTTAGAAGACCTGATTATAAATACGAAGTAATTTTTGAAAATATTTATGATGAGCAATTAAACGAAGCTTACGAAGACAAAGCTCTTGAGTTGACCGCTAAATACTTTAAAGTTTTAGAAAGATATATTGTTAATTATCCGGAACAATGGCTTTGGCACCACGATAGATGGAAATATTAAAATAACTTTCTCTTTTATATTAATTAGAAATATAAATATCAAACTGTTTTATAAGTTTTGGCTCCGCAATATCTATTTTTTATAAGCGGTTAAAGATTATTTTTTAATAATAAATTTAAAAATTATTCTCATTCGATAAATTTATAAACCTCGATAAATTAAACCGTTTTAGTTTAAAGATGTCAGGTATTATCTCAAAATTAAATTTCAAATTTTAATGAGCCTCTAACCAATTATTGCCAATTCCAATATCGACAACTATTGGGACTTTAAATTTAATCGCATTTTCCATTTTACTTTTGACGATTTCTTGAACCTCCTTTAATTCATTTTTCAACACTTCAAAAACCAATTCGTCGTGAACTTGAAGAACCATTTTAGATTTTAAATTTCTTTGATTAAATTCTCTATAAATATCAATCATCGCTTTTTTAATTAAATTAGCGGCGGAGCCTTGAATAGGCATATTTATGGCGGCTCTTTCGTCTAAGCTTTTTAAGTTTGCGTTGGCGCTGTTAATATTTTTAAAGTATCTGCGATTTCCGAAAATTGTTTCAGAGTATCCTTTTTCTCTTGTTAGTTTTAAAGTTTCTTCGATGAAATCTTTTACTTTCGAAAAATTTTGAAAATAAGAGTCAATTATTTGCTTTGCTTCTGTTTGCGAGATGCCCAATCGCGTTTTTAATCCAAAAGGACCAAGTCCGTAAATAATACCAAAATTAACCTCTTTAGCTTTTCTTCTCATTTCAGGCGTAACTTCTGAAATATTTACTTTGAATATTTTAGAAGCTGTGGCGGCATGTATATCCTTTCCGCTTAAGAAAGATTCGACAAGATTAGGATCTTCGCTATAATGAGCTAAAATTCTTAATTCAATTTGACTATAATCCGCGCTCATAATCGCGCACTCAGAATTTCTTGCGACAAACGCTCTGCGAATTTCTTTGCCCATTTCTGTTCTAATTGGGATATTTTGCAAATTTGGATTAGAGCTTGAAAGTCTTCCAGTAGAAACAAGATTTTGGTTAAAAGTCGTATGCAATCTTCCTGTTTTAGGATTTACCAAATTTTTAAGCGAATCAACATATGTCGATTTTAATTTAAATAACTGTCTATAATTTAAAATACTTTCTACTATCGGGTGAGTACCTAAAAGATTTTCCAACGCTTTGGCGTCGGTCGAATATCCAGTTTTAGTTTTTTTTCCTTTTTCAAGTTTTAATTTTTCGTAAAGAATTTTTTGCAATTGTTGATTTGAGTTAATATTAAAAACTTCTCCCGCAAGCTCGTAAATTTTTGCCGTTTCAATTTCAATTTGCTTTTGCAATTCCACTCCGATTTCTTCCAGTTCTTTTAGAGAAATTTGAACGCCTGTTCTCTCCATATCTTCAAGAACTTCAATTAAAGGAAATTCGAGTTCAAAAGCCGTTTTCGTTTGATTATTTTTTATTATTACTTCCTTTAAACATTTGTAAAGTTTATATTCAACTTCCGCGTCTTCGCAAGCGTAATCTTTTAATTTTTCTAAATCAATTTCAAAAATTTCGGAGTATTCTTGTTTTTTATCAAAAAGCGATTCAAATGTTATTGGAGAATAATTTAAATATTTTTTTGATAGATCATTTAAATTTTGTTTCTGATCGGGATCGATAATATACGCTGCTATCATTGTGTCAAAATAAAAGTTTTTAACGTTTATGCCTAAATTTTTTAATGCGCTAATGTCGAATTTAGCGTTATGACAAATTTTTTTTATATTTTCATTTTCAAATATAGGCGCGAATATCTCTACAAACTTTTTAATAGGCAATCTATTAGGATAATTTTTGGAGAACAAATTAAGCTCGCTTTCAGTAGGAGATGTTGCCACAAAACAAGCTTCGTTTTCTTTAAAGCCAAACGCTACGCCTGCTATATTCATATTAAATTTATCGAGGCTGTCGGTTTCGACGTCAAAGACAAATTCTTCAATCTCAGAAAGTTCGTTAGCTAATTTTCTCGCGGATTTTTCATCGCATATAAGATAATAATTTGATTTTTTCGAATCGAATGCTTCATATAAACGTTGTTCGTCAAATAAAGATTCTTGCCGATTAATTTCGCGAGCGTTCGGAAAAATTTTTTTTATTTTATCTTCAAGAGATTTGAATTCCAATTCAGCGAAAATTTTCGAAAGTCGATCATAATTTGGAGCTTGAAAAGCAAAATCTTCAAGATTAAATTTAATAGGAACATCGTTTCGAATTTTCGCCAGCTGTTTCGATAAAAATACCGCGTCTTTGCTTTCTAACAATTTTTTTGCAATCGGTGGCTTGATTTTTTCAATGTTATTATAAATCGATTCGATAGTTTCAAACTCTTTCAACAGTGGAATAGCCGTTTTTTCGCCAATACCTTTTGCTCCAGGTATATTGTCGGAAGCGTCTCCAACTAACGCGATGTAATCGACAAATTGTTCTGGGTTTAATTCAAATTCTTCCAAAGTTTTTTGTTTGTCGTAAATTATAGGATCGTCGCTTTTTGTGGAAGGTTTTATAATTTTAATTTTATCATTTATAATTTGAATCAAATCTTTATCTGCAGTAAAAGCTAAGAATATGACATCTTCAAAATTTGAGCTTGCTATAGTAAAAATAATATCGTCGGCTTCATAGCCTGGACAAATTATAGATTTTATATTTAAGGCGTCGATAATTTCTTTAATTTTATCAAGCTGAGGTCCTAAATCTTCAGGAAAGGCTAATCGATTAGCTTTATAATCTTTATAAATTTCAGAACGAAAAGTTTTTTCTTTGGAATCAAATGCGATTGCTATGTAGTCCGGCTTTTCTTTTTCTAAAGCTTTTAAAAGCTGAGTTAAAAAACCGTATATTGCTCCAGTTGGCTCTCCTTTGCTGTTTTTTAACGGTCTAGAAATAAAAGCATAATAAGCTTTGAAAGCTAAAGCCATTGCGTCTATTAATAAAACTTTTTTCATTTTTTTTTAAAATCCTATTTTTTATTTTGAAATTTAAAAAGAATCAAAATGAAAGCTAAAAGTTTTTTTAGAAAAAGTTTTACTATTGTCGTTATTTTTCTTTCTTTTGTTTTTGCAAAATGTATAAGTTATAATCCAAACTTATCCTTTAATTTAAAAGAAAAAGACGAAATTAATCGATTAATTGAAAAAGGCAAAGCCGATATATTATTTGTCGCAAGCTGGAATGTTGAAAATCTATTTGACATTTACGACGATCCAATGAAAAACGACGATGATTTTACGCCCGAGGGAACTTACAATTGGACATATGAAAGATATGAAAAAAAATTGGCAAGCTTAGCTCGAGTAATAAGAGATATGAACGATGGAAACGCGCCAGATTTGCTTGGAATGCAAGAAGTCGAAAACGATATGGTCTTGTCTGATTTGACAAAAAATTTCTTCAAAGACAAAAATTATGGAATTTCGTGGATTAACGGTCCCGATATCAGAAGCATGGATTGCGCTCTTATTTTTAATTTGGATAAATTTGATTTTCTTTCAAACATAGGCGATACCGTAGTATTAAGATATTCCGATGTCGACACTGCCGAAGGCGATAAATTGAACACTAGATTAATATTAACGACAAAATTATTATTTTTACCAACGCAAGATACTTTTTACGCCATTGTAAATCACTGGCCATCGCGCAGAGGAGGTCAACAAGAGTCTGAAATAAATCGGATCGCAGCTGCTCAAACTCTTAAAAAACGAGTTGAGAAGATATTTAAAGAGACTTATTCCCCAAAAATAATTATAATGGGAGACTTCAACGACGAGCCTACAAACGTATCTATACAAAGATATTTGGGCGTTTTGCCATTGAGAGAATTCAAGGAAGACGATAAAGAAGCTAGATATAAGTTGTATAATCTGGCATATGATAAACATATAGCGGGAGAAGGAACTTTGCAACATCAAGGCAAATGGAATTTGATAGATCAAATTATTGTAAACGGCGCTTTAATATACAAACAAAATTCTAAACTAATGTATTATTATGATAGTTTTGATATATTTAAGCCAAAATATTTTGTCACGCAGAAAGGGAAATACGCAGGTTCTCCTTTTCCAACGTATAGAAGCGGAAGATATTTAGGCGGTTATAGCGATCATTTTCCAGTATATGCAAAATTTGTGTTTTTTTTAACTTTATAATAATCTAAAAAAAATTGCATGTTTTTATAGATTTGATTAAAGATAAAAGTATGAGCAAAGGAGTTATATTATTTGGCAGCGAGGGTTCTTTAGGAAGCCAACTAAAAAATATTTTAATAAACGAAAACGAATTTCAGAAGTTAATTTTTATCGATAGAAAATTAAAAGACGAGAATATCTCTTCTACAAAGAATATAACTCAGATATTTTTGAACGACATATTCGAGAAAGATAATTTTAATAATTTAAAACTGAAAATACTTAGCTCTCTAAAACAAAATAGCGGCGATAAAGAGAAAATCAATCTTTTAATGATTTCTACTATTGGCGGTTATATTGGCGGAAAGAAATTTTGGGAATATGATATTTGTGATTGGAAAAATATTTTTGAAAAAAATTTCTTTGTGAATATTTGTATAGCAAAGCTAATAATAGATTTAAGCGAAGATTTAGATTTTTCTGAAATAGGAATTGTGTTTATTACTTCTTATCTTACAAAAAAAATAGAAAAAGATAAAAGTTTATATTTGATTTCAAAAAAAGCTTTAAATAAATTAATTGAAATAAGTTATGTTGAAATAGAACATAAAAACATATATCTAAGCGGGATTGCTCCTTATCTATTGGATACGAAACAAAATCGAGAATGGATAGAAGATGAAAAAAAATTAATAACCGCAATGCAAATATACGAAATAATTAAAATTTTTTACAAAAATAAACATAAATATGCTGGAGAAATATTTTATATAAAATGAAAATTATAAATTGACTTTTAAAGTTGTTTTAATTAGACTAAAAAAAAAAATTATAAAATTTTTGAAAACTAAATAATATTACAAGGAGGAAGAACTTATATGGTTTCGTCAATCTTATTTGGATTTGTAAATCTAGTATTTGCTCAATTGCAAGGAACATTAAACTACTTGCAACAAAAGTTCGTCGAAGGCGGCGGATTTATGTATCCGATATTATTCTGTTTGATCGGCGGATTGGCATTTGCAATTGAAAGAATTATCAGTTTAAGCAGAGCTTCTACGAATACAAAAAAATTTGTTTTGAAAGTAAAAAATGCTTTGGAGGAAGGCGGAGTAGAAGCTGCAATTAGAATATGCGAAAATACTTCAGCTTCAGTAGCGGCTGTTTTTCACGCTGGTTTATTAAGAGCCGACGAAGGGTTAGACGCAGCAGAAAAAGCTATATCAGCTTATGGAGCTCTTGAAATGGGATTCTTGGAAAAAGGATTAATTTGGATATCAACATTTATAAGCATAGCTCCAATGCTTGGATTTACTGGAACTGTACAGGGAATGATTGAAGCTTTCGACGCAATTAAAGAAGCCGCTCAAATTTCTCCTTCAATCGTTGCGGGAGGTATTTCCGTCGCTCTTTTAACAACTTTGTTTGGATTAGTTGTAGCGATGATTTTGCAAGTCCTTTATAATTATTTTGTTTCTAGAATCGATAAAATTGTCGCCGATATGGAACAAAGCTCAATTGAATTGATTGACGCATTATATGAATTAAAAAAGAAACAAAGCTCTTTTTAAAAAACAGAGAGATTAAAATATGGCTTTAATTAGAAAAAAAAAGAAACCTGAACCGGAGATCCCATCAAGCTCGATGGCTGATATTTCGTTCTTGTTGTTGATCTTCTTTTTGGTTTCTACAGTTATAGATGTCGATACGGGAATAGGTTTGACTCTGCCGGAATATGTGCCGCCAGATCAAATTCAAACCGCTCCTATTTCAAAAGATAGAATGGCTGCGTTATTGATCAACGAACAAGGAGACGTATTGTTAGATGGGAATGTAATTGCCATACCTCAGATATCGAAAAATTTGAAAGCAAGAATTGAAAGCAAAATCGAGCTTGATAAAAACAAAAAATTGATCGTATCAATTAAAACGGATAGAAAAACTAGCTATAATTTATATATCCAAGCTCTTGACCAGGTCAGAATGGCCTTTAACGAAGTTAGAGAAGAGTACTCGAAAAAAAAATTTGGAAAAAGATTTATTGATTTAGATCAAGATCAAGCTCAAGAAGTTAAAGAGAAGATCCCTGTGATTATTTCGATAGCCGAGCCCGAGTTAATTAAGAAATAAGCAAGATAGAGGAGAAATTGAAATATGAAATTTGAAAAAAAACGAGCCGGCGTAAAGCAACAAATACCGACAGCCTCATTGCCTGATATTATATTTATGTTGCTTCTGTTCTTTATGGTTACGACTACAATGCGCGAAGTGGACGTATTTGTAAAATTTAAATTGCCAGAAGCTAAAGCGATTGAGAAAATAGAAAATAAAAGATTGGTAAATTATATATGGATCGGCGAAGACGGTAGAATACAGGTAAACGACGCGATTGTAAAAGTTAGCGATATTCAAGATATAATGTATAAGAAAAGACAAGCTTTGCCTAACTTAATAGTTTCGCTTAGAATTGATAAAGGTCAAAGTATGGGCATAGTTACCGACATTCAGCAAGAGCTGAGAAAAGCGTATTGTCTTAGAATAAATTATTCCGCAATGATGAAGGAATAATAATCGCTAAATCCAAAATTAAGGCGGACGTTTTAGTTTAGAAATTAAAGCGTCTGCCTTTTTTGTTTTAACAAAAGGAGAATAGAGAATATGGGATTAAAAGAGAAAATTAATGAAGATTTAAAAAATGCAATTAAATCAAAAGACGAAATTAGATTGCAAACAATTCGTTCAATTAGAGCTTTGATTTTAGAATTCGAAAAAAGCGGATCCGGAAAAGAATTGAACGAAGAAGAAGCGATAAAACTTTTGACTTCCGCTGCAAAAAAAAGAAAAGAGGCGATTGAGCAGTATGAAAGCGCTGGAAGAATAGATTTGGCTGAAAAAGAAAAAAAAGAATTACAAATAATTGAAGAATATCTGCCTAAACAACTTTCTTTTGAAGAATTGCTTGAAGAAGTAAAAAAAATAGCTCAAGAAATAGGAGCCGTAAGCAAACAAGATTTTGCCAAATTGATGCCTTTGGCCGCTAAGCAATTGAAGGGTAGAGCCGAAGGAAAAGATATTAAGAGCGCCGTTGAAAAAATATTAAACGGTTGATAAGAAAAAGTTAACTCAATTTTTATTTGCTCTGCTGATGAATTACATTGATTATATAATTTTGTTTTTCGCTGCCTTAGGTTTTCTTTTAGGATTTAAAGAAGGATTAATTCGAAAAATTATTGGCTTAATTGGTTTGATATTAGCCGTCTTTCTTACGATAAAATTCTATTCTAGTTTTGGAGTTTATATTTCTAAAAGAACAGGTTTCGACGAGTATTTTAGCAAAATACTCGCGGCTATTGGAATCTTTTTTTGCGTTGAAATAATTTTTGCGATAATAAAAAGAATTATTCATCCATTTGATCGGGTAAGAAAATTGATAAATCAAATATTAGGAGGTATGCTGGGATTAATTCAAATTATTTTGTTGATAAGTTCGGTTCTTATTATTTTAGATTTTGCCGATTATCCTTCCAACGATGATAAAAAAAACTCATCTTTTTATTATTCCGTTTATAACGCTTTGCCTCAAGCGACTAATTATTTATTAGGCAAAGATGCGATAAAAAAAATTGAAGAATTCTTAAAAGAAGAAAATCAATAAGTTTTATGATTTTTTCATTCAAAGAGTTAGAATTTGAAAGAATTTTAGATTATATATCAAAATATTCCTTAAGCGAGGAAGGAAAAGAAATTATAAAAAACATTCGACCTTTTGAAGATTTGAATAAATGTTTGCTTGAAGGAAAAATAACTCAAGAAGCTAAGGAAATTTTGATAAAAACGGGAGATTTTCCGCTTGATTATTTGCCTTCGTTAAAAGATAAAATTTATAAAAGTTCTATCGAAGGATCTATTTTAGAAGCTAAGGATTTAAAAGAAATAAATCGTCTTGCAAAATTCTCAAGAGCTTTTTTTAATTACTTAAAAGCGAATAGCGAAGCGAAGACTTTATGCGAATTATTTTTATCGAATTTATTTGTCGATAAAAATTTTGAGAATCAAATTGACAGAGTCATCGACGAAGATTGCGCGATTAAAATAACTAGCTCAAAGAAATTAAAAGAAATAAGAGATCAAATTTTAGAAAAAAGCGAAACTCTTAGAAAAATTATCTCCTTAAAGCTTAAAAGCTTAAGCGAAAATTATTTAGCTCGCGAAGAATATGTTACTTTGCGAGATGGAAGGATGGTTTTGCCGATTAAGGTAGAACATAAAAGAAAAGTAAAAGGCTTTATTCATAGCGAATCTGCCACGGGGCAAACTGTATATATTGAGCCAGAAGAAACTTTAGAGTTAAATAACGATATCGTCAGCTTGCAATTTGAAGAAAAAAGAGAAATTGAGCGCCTTTTAAGAGAATTAACTAAACTTGTCGGAGCAAATAAAGATTCTCTTTTGAATTCCTATAACGCATTAATAAAACTTGACGTAATTTTTGCTAAGGCTAAATATTCAATTGAGACGATATCTTCATTTCCTTCGTTCGAAAAATCAAAATCTTTTGAAATTATCGAGGGAAGACATCCGATATTGTATAAGAAATTAGGAAGAGATAAAACAATACCTTTAAATTTTAAAAAGGAACAAAATTCATTTGTTATTATTATTACTGGACCAAACGCTGGAGGAAAAACAGCGACAATAAAAACAATCGGATTGTTATGTTTAATGGCGCAAAGCGGAATTCATATACCATGTTCTCCAGATTCCAATTTACATTTTTTTGAAAATATTTTGGCCGATATTGGAGATTCTCAATCTATCGAGGATGATTTAAGCGCTTTTTCTTCAAAATTGTTAAATTATAAAAGAATTATAGAATCTGCCAATGAAAATACTTTAGTATTATTAGACGAACTTGGAGGAGCTACGGATCCTTCCGAAGGGGCGGCTTTAGCGGGAGCAATTTTGATGTCATTGAAAGAAAAAAAAAGTTTGACTTTAGCGACAACTCATCTTGGAGATTTAAAAATATTGGCTAATTCAGAGTCAGGTTTTGAAAACGCTTCAATGGAATTTGATTCTGAAAATTTAGTTCCTACATATAGATTTAGACAAGGATTTCCAGGCTCAAGTTTTGCTTTTGAAATTGCAAAGAGAATTGGATTAGAAGAAAAAATTATACAAATGGCTAATCAATTGCTTGATAAAGATCGAAGCAAAGTCGAACACTTTATTGCCGACTTAGAAGGAAAAATTAGAATATATGCTCAAAAAATATCCGAAGCTGAAGAAGAAAATCGACGCTTGATTGAATTAACACAAAAATATAAAAATTTAGCGGAAACATTAAGAAAAGAAAAGGCAAAAATATTAGAGGAAGCTAAAAATAAAGGCGAAGAATTTTTGAAAAGAGCAAATAAAGAGATTGAAAAAGCAATAAAACAAATTAAAGAAAACGGAGCTGAAAAAAATGTTATTGCCGAGGCAAAAAAAACTTTAATCGAACTGCAAAATGAATTCGAAGAAATAAAAGACGAAGCAAATCAATCTGAAGACGCTTTGCAAGAATATAAACCTAAAATAGGCGATTATGTTTGCTTAAAAGGTTCAAAAGCTATAGGTCAAGTTAAAGAAATTAATGAAGAAAAGAAAATAGCTTATGTAACTTTAGGCGGATTAAAAGTTATGTGTAAATATTCAGATTTATCTCCAACAAGTAAAGAAGATTTTCAAAAAATAACGACTTCGCAAAAAAAATTTGAGATAGAAATTTCGGCTCCTAAATCTTTTGCTTTAGATTTAAGAGGATTAAGATATTCTGAAGCTGAGACGGAAATTATAAAATTTATCGACCAATCGTTTGCTTCTGGTCTTGATAAAATTGAAATAATTCATGGCAAAGGGAATGGAGTGTTAAAAAAATTGACGTGGGATATACTAAAAAAAGACTATAGAGTAAAAAATTTTTATTTTGCTCCAATAGAAATAGGCGGGGATGGCGTTACTATCGCAGAATTTATTTGATATCGTTAATTAACAATTTTTTCGGCAGTCAATAATTATAAAAAAATTAAAAAGCGTTTAAGTTTTTTCAACTTAAACGCTTACGTATAACAATCATTTAAAAAATGCTCAAATAAATTTTTGCAAAAGTTATTAATACTTGCTTTCTCTATCAGCGGCAAGTTTATCCCATTCTTTTGCCAAAGTATTTAAGAATTCTTCTTTTTCAGCTTTTATTTTTTTTATATCAAGACCGACAATTTCTTGAGCTTTTTCTTTTGTAGAATAATCTGGCAAAGGTATGTCTTCAGTATAACCTTTTTTAGCTAATATTCGATATATTTCAAATCGAGCTTGTTCGGCTTTTTGAATTGCAGATCCTAATACGCGTTGCGATTCGGTTGGCGAATGGAAAGATACTCCGTTAGAGGCGGCAACCCAATCCCATCTCCATTGAGCGCTTCTAAGCAATTTTAATACAGGCTCCATTTCTTTTTCAGTAGCGCCTTTTTCCCAAGCAAATTTTGCTTCCAAATGCGCTTTAGCTAACGTTTGTTCCGCAATTCTTCTCATTTCAAGCACGCGGTCTTGCCTTTCATATACGTCCCGCATAAGTTCTGCTTCGCTTTGCTTATGGCAGGTTTGACAGCTTGCGGAAATCTTTTTTAATGGGCTTGTTATGTGATGATCGGTAAATTTTATTCCGCCTTCTACTTTATAAGGCATATGGCAATCCGCGCAAGCTACTCCGCGCTTAGCGTGTATTCCTGTCATATAAAGTTCGTAATCAGGATGTTGAGCTTTTAACATTGGAGCTTTGCTTAAAGCGTGCGTCCAATCGGCAAATTTAATTTCATCAAAATATGCTTCCATTTCTTCCGCTGAAAAGCCTTTATCCCATGGAAAAGTCAAATATTTGCCTTCTCCTTTAAAGTAATACTCCACGTGACATTGCGCGCAAACTAAAGATCTCATTTCTTGGTGAGTTATTTTTGATAAATCTTTTCCTTGCCTTTGCAATGCTTCGACTAAAGCTGGGCGCGTTAAACGTAAATTCATAGTTTTTGGATCATGGCAATCTTGACAACCTATATGATTGACTACTTCGGCTCCTAAGTCTTTCCATTTTTTTGAATAAAATTCGGAAACGCCCATTTCTTTCATTAACCTTGGGACGTCTGTGCTTTTGCATGTCCAACAAGTTGAAGGCAGAGGAGCGGTTGTTCTCAAAGTATTTCTGGTATCTATAATAGAATAATAATGACCTCTCCCTTGTTTGTAATCTCTTGAGAATGGAAAGCCGGCCCATAGAATTACTAGTTCCGGATATTTCTTTAAATAATCGATAGTTATGCTTCCTCCATGTTTGCTTGCAAATGTAGTGTCTGAAGTCAACCGATATGTTTCATATTCTCTTGGATAATTTTGACCCCAAACATAATTTCTTGGCTCGTATTCTGGTATAGCTTTTACTGTTTGCAAAACTATTGTTTCGCTTCTTCTTTCAATTATTGTTGACGCGAACAGACCTAACAAAAATACTATTATGGCGCTTGAAATAAAGATAGTCCATTTTAAAAAAGGACTTTTGTCTAATTTTTCGAGAAAACTCATATTTCCTCCCAAGTTTATTTGTTTTTAATTTTTATATAATCTGCTATCCAATCTGGAGTAGGCAAAATAAAAATTGGAGTATAAGCATTTGCGGCGGAACTTAAACTTGTAGCTCTTCCATGTGGAGTTTCTCTATGACAGTTCCAACAATATATTTCTTGTTTTTGTTCATTCAATTCTTTAACGATAGTCATTTTTTGAACTTGATTAAAATGACATCTAATGCAATTTTCTTGAACGGCTTTTTTGCCTGCTTCTTTTATCATAATATTTTGGGGTTCTAATCTAAAAGTAAATACATAAGCATGACGCAAACCGTCAGAAGCTTTAAAAAGATATTTTTTTATTATATTATCATGAGGAACATGGCAGTCGATACAACTAGCATATTCGCGATGAGCGCTTTTAGACCATGAAACGTAATGAGTTTTCATAACATGACAATTAATACATGTCTCAGATTTGTCAGATAAATATGAAGCGGCATTTGACAAATAAAAAGATAAACTTATCAATCCAAAAAAGATACCGCCTAAAACCAAAAAATAAAATTTAGTAAAAAGCGATTTGGAATTTTTTTTGTTCTCGATTCCCATAATTACCTCATTTAAACGGAATAAAAAGTCTGATTTAGTTAGGAAGATACTAAATTATAATCTATTTGTCAAGAAAATTAGTTCTTTTTAGAAAAAATTTTTAATAATAAAACAGAAGAAGCTAAAAGAATTGTCGCTACATTTGCAATAATAATCGGCAAATTTTTTAAAATAATTCCATAGATAAGCCAAAGAATTAAGCCGATTAACATTATTATATACATTAAAGTCGAAATATCTTCAGTCTTTCGAGTTTTGAATGCTTTAATTGCTTGAGGCAAATAAGCAAATGTCGTGCAAAAAGCAGCAAGATATCCGATTACGTCGATATAATTCATATGATTGATAATTTATTTTTTAATGAAAATATAAAAAAACCGCCTTAAAAAGAGGCGGCTCAAAGGGAAGAAATTAATTTTTCTTTCTAAATTCCTTTAGAAATTCGACTAAATCTTCTACGCCTTTTTTTGGGAATGCATTATAAATTGAAGCTCTTAAACCGCCGACGGATTTGTGTCCCTTTAAACCCGAAAAACCAGCTTTAGTAGCTTCTGCTATTAACTTGTTTTCTAATTCTTCATTTGGCAATCTAAAAGGAATATTCATCAATGAGCGACTGTCTTTTTGAACGGTTCCTCTGTAATAATCTGAATTTTCATCTAAAAAGTCATACAATATTTTAGCTTTTTCTTCGTTCATTTTTTGAATAGTTTTTAATCCGCCTTTATTTTTAATCCATTTCATTACTAAGCCGATAATATAAATGCCGAAGCAATTTGGAGTATTGTATAAAGAAAAATTATCGGCATGAATTTTATAATTTAAGTAAATTGGCAAGCTATCTGAGCTTCTTTCGAGCATATCTTTGCGAATAATTACAACGGTTACCCCGGAAGGTCCGATATTTTTTTGAGCTCCAGCATAAATCAAGGCGAATTTAGAAACGTCGACTGGACGACACATAAAATCGCTTGACATATCGCAAACTAAAGGAACGTTGCCAACTTCTGGAATGTAATTCCATTGAGTTCCGAAAATAGTGTTATTTGAAGTATAATGTACGTAAGCGGCATCAGGATCTAATTTTAATTCAGATTGCTTTGGAATACGCGTGAAATTTTCACTTTCAGTCGTAGCAGCTATATTAATAGTCCCAACTTTTTTTGCTTCCTTCAAAGCTTTTTGCGACCAATATCCTGTTATAATATAATCGGCTTTGTTTTTCGTTGTCATTAAGTTCATAGGAACCATTGAAAATTGCAGCGTCGCTCCTCCTTGTAAGAATAGAATATGATAATTTTCCGGAACGTTAAGCAATTCTCGCATCAAAGCTTCTGCGTTATGTATTATTTCATCGAATGTTTTTGAACGATGAGATATTTCCAGAACTGACATTCCTACGCCAGGAAGAACGTAAAGATGCTCTTGAGCTTCCTTTAATACTTCTTCTGGCAATACTGCTGGACCGGCGCTGAAATTGTATACTCTTTGTTGTTGCATAATGAACCTCTTTTTTATTTAAATTAAATGCGTTAATAATCCATCTCTTAACTTTGGTTCAAACCATGTTGATTTTGGCGGCATAATTTCTCCGGCGTCTGATATATTCATTAAATCTTGAACAGCTACTGGATACATTGAAAAGGCTACTGCGGCCGTTCC
>Ga0068706_1000059_pt1 | contig 50142 bp, 39 predicted proteins | sample YNPMSBMetaG_FD_65632 | JGI IMG/M metagenome (GOLD analysis project Ga0068706, IMG submission 65632) | Anoxygenic and chlorotrophic microbial mat microbial communities from Yellowstone National Park, USA - YNP MS-B MetaG | ecosystem: Environmental > Aquatic > Thermal springs > Hot (42-90C) >...
ATGGCGCGAATTATACGAGCGCCCGCCAAAAAAAAGAGAAGAAATAACAATTGAAACTAAAGGTTAATAATTAATTACAGGCTTTAAATAAAATTTAAGAAAATTGAAGAACAAGAATTATCATGATTTGCCTATTAGGTATAAAAGATGGCGCGAATTGTATGAGCGTCGGTAAAAAAAAATATAGCAAGAAACAAATGAATCTAAACCCTAATAATAAACATAAACAAATTTGAGAGGCGAAATTTCATTATTGAAGTATTAATCAGACGGAGATAAATTCCGTCCGCGTTAATTTTATAAAAATAACTTCATTTTTATCAGTTCTTTTAATCTTTTTCCGCTATACCGCATTCGAGCTATTTAAACGTGTTTTAATCAATTAAATATTTTTAAAGTTAAGAAAATATTCAGATTGATTAAATTAAGTTTTTATTAAATTAAAAAAATTATTGAATATTGAAAACAAATGTTAAAAATTTATAATTATTTCTTATAAAACAATTTAACAACGTCAAGAATTGAGAATGAAAATTTTAAGCTTGATTCTCCTAAAATAAATTTGCATTTATTCATAATAACTATAAAGTCGGCTTTAAGGCTAAATGAAGAAATTAAAAATAATTTGTTTTGAAGTTTGGAAAATTTTTGAGTTGGCGTATCCGATTTCAATTTCAAATTTAAGCTCAATTTTAATGGGAATAATAGACAATATTATGATTGGAAGAGTTGGCTACGAATATTTAGCCGCGTCGTCTTTAGCTAATGGTATATATTACTTAATTGTTATATTCGGAACAGGTCTATCTTATGCGGTGGCTCCTCTTGTTTCTATGCTAAATGGAGCAAATAAAACTAATAAAACTGAAGAGTTATTGCATAGCGCAAATTTTTTGGCGATTATTATTTCAATAATTTTAACTATTGCGATATATTTTGGTTCGGATCTAATTTATTTTTTAGGGCAAGAGAAAAAAATTGAAATCGAAGCTATAAAGTATTTAAAAATACTTTCCTTAGGAACGCCTTTTTTTGTTTTGTTTATGATTCAAAAGCAATTTGTCGATGGATTTCATTTTACATTGCCAGGTATGAGTATATCGATAATAGCAAACGCCGCTAATGTTTTTTTAAATTATCTATTAATTTATGGCAAATTTGGTTTTCCCGAATTAAAATTAGAAGGAGCAGGATGGGCGACTAATATTTCGCGACTTATTATGCTTGCAATGATTATGATTTATTTGTCGTTTTATTTTAATAAAATCAAAGTAAATTATTTAAGTTTTGTTAAAAACATTAAAAAAGAATTCTTTAGAAAAGTCTTGCGACTTGGAGTTGGAAGTTCTTTTCAATATTTTTTTGAAATGGGAGCTTTTACGTTTGCTGGAATTATGATAGGTTGGCTCGGCGCCCGACAACTTTCCGCTCATCAAATCGCTTTAAATTTGGCGACTTTAACATATATGATAGTTCTGGGCATATCTTCTGCTGGCTCGATAAGAATAGCAAAGTACTACAGCTCGAAAAAAATTTATCGAGCAAGAAAAGCGGGTTTATCAGCTTTGCTATTAGCGATTTGTTTTATGTTTTTGTCTTGCTTAGCATTCATAATTTTTCGAAGCGATATTCCAAAACTTTATGTCGATGATAATGAAACTATAATAATTGCGTCTAAATTATTTATAATTGCTGGTTTATTTCAGATTTTTGATGGCGCTCAAGCTACAGGCTTAGGATTGTTAAGAGGAATGAACGACGTAAAATATCCTACTTTGACGACATTTTTTTCTTATTGGATTATTTCTCTTTCGGCTTCTTATTTTTTCGGTTTTATTTTGCGGTACGATGTTATCGGCGTTTGGATTGGGTTTCTATTAGGTTTAATTTTTTCTGCGGCGTCTTTGAATTCTCGATTTTTATTTTTAACAAAAATTAATAAATTATAAAGATTAAACTTCCACTCGTTTTTTCTCATTAAAATTAAATAAAAATTATCGGAATAAAATTATCTCTTTTCTATTAAAGCAGACGGAATTTTATTTTTCGAATTTATTAATATAATTTAATTGTTTTAATAATATTTAATTTGATATTTTAAAGAAAATTCTTATATTTCTCAAATAATTTAGAGGGCAATATGAATTACTTTATTAATAAAAAAGCATTAACATTTTTAGTCATTCCAATTTTTTTGCTAATCTTAAATTCTTGCAAAAAAGAAGAAGATGCAGAAGCGGCTTATATCTTATCGTTTAATATAGAAAGTCCTGCGAAAAGATACGACAAAATACATACATTATTTTCCAGAAACGTAGTAAATGTAGATTCTCTAAATATTGTTTCAAATGAAAAATTTTTTACTTTTTATCCCGAAGTCGAAGGCAAGTATGTATGGGAAGACGTTAATAAATTAGTTTTTATTCCAGAAAAAGGCTATCCCGTTGGACAAAGAATTACCGCAAAAATTAATCGCGAAGCTTTTTTAAAATATGGCGTTGTGAAAAATATTATTGGAGAAAGCAAATACGAGTTTGACGTTGAAAGTTTTTATTTAAAAGATATTCAATATTTTTTTGAAACGGAAAATAATCAGCCTATTTTAAAGTTGAATTTGAAATTTTCCTACAAAGTCGATCCAATCGATCTAAAAGAAAAAATGTATTTTTTATTTAAAGGGGAAATTTTAAAAGATTTTTCAATAGTTCAAAAATTTCAATCGGAAGAATTTTCCGTTTCTTTGACCGATAAAAAATTATTCTCAGGCGGAGAGCTTGAGATTAAATTTCAAAATGATTTTATAAGCGTAGAAACCCAAACGCCAATAATTCAATCGAAAAAATATTCGATAATTTTAAGCGACGCGTTGAAATTTAAAATTGAAAATTACGACGCTATTTTAACGAATGATGGAGGCAAAATAATTTTTTATACGAATCAAGCGGTAAACATTGAAACTCTTAAAAATAATATAAAAATTGATCCGAATATAAGTTTTTCCGTAAGCCAAGAATCAAGAGGCTTTTCAATACAAGCAAAGTTTTCTGCTGAAGTTGCATATAAAGTTATAATTGACAAAGAAGTCAAGGGATTATTGGGCGGCAAATTAGAAAAAGATTTTTCTGAAACGATTGTTTTTAGCGATATGCAACCGGATTTCTTTTTTGCCGACGATGGAAATTATCTGGCTTTGTCCGGCAATAAAAAAATTATTTTCAACAGCGTTAATTATGATAAGTTTATTATAGAAGCATACAAAATTTTTTCAAATAACATCGAATATTTCTTTTCATTAGGCTCGTATAACGATTGGGAGTACGACGAAGGTGCGGATCGCTACTATCAATCGCGCTTTTTCAATATGCAAAAATTTGGTTATTTATTAAGAGTCGACACTATAGAAATAAATTCGACAAAAAATAGACTAATCGAAAATCAAATTGATTTTAGCAAATATTCCGACGACAAATACAAGGGAATTTATGCTATACGATTATATCCATTAAATAATTACTGGAAAAGAAAAGAAAAAATTATCTCAATATCTGATATCGGTTTAATCGTCAAAAATTCAAAAGAAGAATTATTTATTTTTGCAATAAACGCAAATACGTTGCAACCTCTTAAAGATATAAATATAAAAATAATTTCAGAGTCTAATCAAGTTTTAGTATCAGATAAGACAAATTCAGCTGGAATAGTTCGAATATCAAAAAATTTAATGAATTCGAATAAAGACGCGGCATTTAAAGAAGCTTTAATTTTAGCTGAAAGCGAAAGCGATTTTAATTTTTTGCGATTAGAAGATTCGCGCGTGGAAAGTTCCCGATTTGACGTCGGCGGATTAAGCGTTAGTTCTAAAGATTTAATTTTAGCTTTATCTTCGCATAGAGATATTTATCGACCTGGCGAAAGAATATATGTTTATGGAATTCTGAGAGATAAAAATTATAAAATATCCGACGTTAAAAATTTAAAATTATATTTGGTCAATCCTCAAGAAAAAATTATAGCTGAGAAAAACATATTTTGCGACAATCAAGGAATGTTCGAAACAAGTTTTGAAACTAAAGACGATTATAGAACTGGAAAGTATAAAATAATTGCTAGAAAATTTGATCAAACATTTCTACAAAGCGCAAATATTTTGCTCGAAGATTTTGTTCCGGAACGCTTAAGGGTTGAAACCAAGTTCGATTCTGAAAGTTTATTTCCAGGTTATAAGCCAAAATTAAAAATTAAGGCGGAATATTTCTTTGGACAGAAAGCCGCCGGACGGAATTTTGAATCCAACGTCGAATTGCGTTCTCAGCGTTTCGTTTCCAAAAAATATCCCGATTATGTCTTTGCGAATTATTTTAATGAAGCAAAAATTGAAACTTTCGATTCAAGAATTTACTCGACATTTACCGGCGAACTTAATGAAAACGGCGAAGCTAATTTAACTCTAGAAGATTATTCGAATTTGCCTTCAATCGGATATTTGGAGATTATAGCAAAAACAGCCGTATTCGACGAAACCAATAGACCTGTTTATTCTTCCGCAAGAACAAAACTTTATAATAATAATTTTTTAATTGGAATCAAATCTCGGAATCCATATTTTGTTTCCCCAGGTTATAAAATGAAAGTAAGTATTGTTGCTCTAGATAGTCGGGATGAGGTTAAAGAAATTAAAAATGCAAAATTTAGTTTAATTAGAAAAGAATGGCGCTCGGCTTTAAGGAATGTAAATGGCAGATTAAGATATGTTTCAGAATCGTTTGACGTAATAGAGTTTGAAAAAAATATTTCGTTTTCTGGCGAAACTGAAATTGAATTTTCTCCAAAAGGCGTTGGCGAGTATTTTTTGCTTGTTGGTTATGAAAAAAACAAAAACATTTTGAAATTCGAAAGTTACTCTTGGGGGGCAATATCTTCGCCATTATTTAAAGTAAATCCTGAAGCTCAAATTGATATCGCTTTGGACAAAGAGCAATATTTGCCTGGCGATAATGTAAAAGCTTTGTTAAAACTTCCTTTTGACGGCAAGGTAGCCATAACTATTGAAAGAGATAAAACGTTTGATTATTATTTAGTAGATTCGAAAAATTTAACTGCTGAATTTAATTTTAAAATACAAAAAGACTATTATCCCAACATATACATATCGGCGATTTTAATTAGAAGCGCAAATTCGGGCGACTTTCCGCTTAAAGTAGGATACGGATATCAACCTGTTTTTGTGAAAGATCCGGAGCGCGAGTTTAATATTAATTTAGCTGTTCCGAAATCGGCTAAACCTGAAAAAAAAGTAAAAATAGGCGCTGAAGCTCCACGCGGTTCAAATTTATTAATTTTATGTGTCGACGCTGGGATTTTGCAGATTACTAAATTTAATCCTCTAAATCCAAACGACTACTTTTCTCAAAAAAGATCTCTTGAGGTTGAAACGTATAATTCTTTCAAATCTTTAATTTTTGAAAAAAATTCGTCTTCTGTTGGCGGAGACGAAGATTTAGATTATGAAATGTCAAAAAGAGCTGCGTCTCTTGGCGTAAAAAGATTTAACCCCACATCATTTTGGTCTGGCATTTTAAATGTCGGCTCTTCTGGGAAAGTTGAAACTGAAATTTTTATTCCAGAATTTAACGGAGAATTGCAAGTTTTTGCAATTGGAGTTAATCAAGAAAAATTTGGATTTGCTCATTCTTCAATAACTGTCAGCGATGATATTTTAATTTCCGTTTCAGCTCCAAGATTTTTAACAGGCGGAGATTCGACCGTTTCTTTCATAACAATCTTTAATAATTCTAACAAAAAGCAAAACGTTTATGTCGAATGCAAAAGTTCTGAAAATGTAAACGTATACGACTTGCCAAAAACTATAGAGGTTAATTCATTTTCAAACAAAACAATCGAGGCGATAATAGCGGCAAAAAATGTTTTTGAAGAAGCTAAATTAATTTTTTCCGCAAAGGCTGAAAAATCAATTTCAAACAACACAATCGATATCCTAATAAGAAATAAATTTCCTTATTCAGTTAGATCTGAAAGCGGATATATAACTAACGCCGAAAAATTTGAAACTTATTCGAAAGATGATTTTTACGAATTTAATCGCTCTTCAAAAATATTGCTAACTGAAGTTCCTATTGAAAATTTTGCCGATAGATTATTAGCTTTGTCTCGCTATCCTTACGGATGTCTGGAACAAACGATTTCGATCGCATTTCCTCAAATATATCTAAAAGATATCGCTCAACTATTAATTAAAGATTCAAAAAGAACTTTGAAATCGGAATTTTACATAAAAGAAGCTATAGAAAAAGTAGAAAGACACCAACTAAGCGACGGAGCCTTTAGAATGTGGAGCGGAGATTATAGAACTTATGATTGGATTTCAGTATACGCCGCCCATTTTTTAATCGAAGCTCAAAAAGCAGGTTATTCAGTCGACAAAAAAGTTTTAGATAAAGCTTTAGCTTACGTCAAAAATGTAGCTAAAGAAAAAAAACAAATCGAACTTTCAAGCTATGGAAGATCTTCAGGAAGAAAAACATATAAAGCCGATAAATCTACTATTTACGCTCTTTATGTTTTAGCCTTAGCCGGCGTTCCTGAATTTTCAACTATGAATTTTTATAAATTCGAGAGAAGTTTGTTGACTTCGGATACTAAAGCTATTCTCGCTGCGGCTTTTGCTCTGATTGGCGATAGATTGACTTTTGGCGAATTAATTTCTTCGCTTGACGAAGATTATTTTTCATCCGATCCTTTTGATTCGCAATTAAGATCTCGAGCGATAATATTTTCCGCATTAGCTGAAATTGATCCATATCATCCTGCAACGACGAGATATTTAAGACTTGTCTCGAAAGATTACGCTTCTAATAAATATTTTACAACTCAAGAAGACGCTTTTATTTTATGCGGCGTTGGAAAAATAGCCAAAAGAGTCTCCGCTAAAAAAATTGAAGCGAATATTTTCATTGACTCAAAAAAATATTCTTATAATGGCGGCAATATGACTATTGAAGAAAATCTTTTCGGAAAAAATATAAAAATCGAGCCTAAAACATCTGGTCAATTTTATTTTTCGATTATTAAAGAAGGTTTTCCTAGAGAATTTGTTAATATTGTAGAAAATAAAGGCATTAGAGTCGAAAGAACTTATCTTGACGCAAAAGGAAATCTAAAAACTAAATTTTCTATAAACGATCTTGTCGTCGTAAAATTAACTATATCTTCTCAAGTTGGCTCGATTGATAATATCGCTATAACAGATTTATTGCCGGCTTGTCTTGAAATTGAAAATCCGCGACTGACTGAATATTCAAAATTTTCGTTTGATATCAACGCGTCTAATCCTAACCATATTGATATCAGAGACGACAAAATTATTATTTATTTAGATTTGCAAAATAATTTTCAGAATTATTATTATTTAGCTCGCGTTGTTTCTAAGGGAAAATTTTATTTGCCTCCAATATTTGCGGAAGCTATGTATATGCCCGATATTAGATCTCAAGGCGAAGAAAAAAATTTAATCGTCGAATAATTTTTAAAGAGAGATTGCTTCCAGTCATAATTTATATTATCTAAATTTTGTCAAATACTCAGATAAAAAAGAAGCAGTCTCGTTTTATAATTGTTTGTTATAGATTTGCTATCGATTAAATATATTGTTTTATATGAGACTGACTCAAAATATTCCGAGTCAAATTTTTATTTAATTATCCGAGTTTATTTAATAAACAAATAAGATTTGAATAAAATTTTGCATAATTGCCGATATTCAAATTTTAAATAGAGATAGCGATTTGATTTGACGTTAAGATCCTAAATAAATGTCGAAGTATTAAAAATCTCCGATAAAAAAAGAAAATCGTTTAATAAATCTGCCGCGCGAAAAGCTTTAATGATTAAATTAGACCTAATTTCATTCGTTCTTATCATATTATAACAAGCAAATTAAAATTCTAAAAATTCTTATATTTAAACTTTAAAATGAAAAAGAATATCAAGTGAATGAGTTGGCTATTTTAGCGATTTTATTGTTTGTTCTTATAATTGCAATATTTTACGTCGAATATTCTTCGCGAAAAAATATCACAAATGCCGAAACAAATAGAAAAATTCTGCATATAGTTGCCGGAATTTTAGCCATTTTTGCCTTAGAGTTATACGTTAATAAAAACGTATTAATTATTGTAACCGCATCAATCTCTATTCTTCTATTTTCTCTTCTATTTTTTTTTAGAAATAAAAGCTTGATAACAAAAATTGAAATATCTAAAAGAAAAAGTTTGGGAACTCAATTATTTCCTGTTGGATTGCTTTTTTTATTGTTGGTGTCAGATGATGAAAATTTTTTATATGCAAAAATAAGTTTGTTTATAATGACTTTTGCAGACGCGGGCGCCGCATTGATAGGAGAAAATTTTGAGTTTAAGCCTTTTTTCATATCAAACGATAAAAAAACTATATCTGGAACTTTATCTTTTTTTATTTTTTCAAACATTATTTTTTTTTCATCTCTTTTTTTCTTTAATGAAAAATTATATTCCAATTTTAATTTCTATTATATTATGCTTGCAATTTTTTTGATATCATTTTTATTGACTTTAATAGAAGCCGCATCGTTCTACGGATTAGACAATTTATTGCTTCCAATATTTTCTTTTCTTCTTGCTCAAACATTTTTAAGTTTTGAAAATTGGGAAGATCTTGAAAGATTTTATTGCGGAATTTTATACGGCGTGGCGGTAAGTTACATATCTTATCGTTTAAAGTTTTTAAAATTTAACGGAGCGATAGGAGCTTTCATTTTGGCGATTTTTATTTTTGGAGTCGGCGGAATTTCATGGGCTGCTCCTATTTTAACTTTTTTTATTTTTTCTTCGCTTTTGTCTTTTATAAAAAAGAAATATAAAGGAAGGATTGAAAAAAACTACTACGAAAAAGGCTCTGAAAGAGATTTTTATCAAGCGATGGCTAACGGCGGCGTAGGCCTATTTTTATCTGTCGCATATTTATATTTTAAAAACGAATCGATTTATTTAACTTATATTTTATCTTTAGCCTCAGCTTGCGCGGATACCTGGGCTACGGAATTTGGCTCGTCAATACCCACTAAAGTTTATCATATTTTAAGTTTCAAAGAAATTGTTCAAGGAACAAGCGGAGGAGTTTCTTTTATTGGATATATTGGAGCTTTGTTAGGAGCAAGTATAGTGTATATTTCGGCTACTCCATTTTTGATTAATGGAACTTTTTATACATTTCTTATAATTATAATCTTTGCTATTATATCGACAATTATTGACAGCGTAATAGGCGCGGCTTTGCAAGCGGGTTATAAATGCGAAGTTTGCGGAATTATTACTGAAAAAGAAAGTCATTGCTCTAAAAAAACAAAATTAGTTAAAGGATTTCCAATAATCAATAATGATATGACTAATTTTATTTCTATTTTGATTGCAAGCTCTATATATCTCTTTTTATTGTCGAATAATAAAATATAAATAAAATAGCTATGAAAAAAATTGCGTTTCTTTTTTTGTTTATAGTATTAGCTTGTTCGGAGTTAATTTTTTCGCAAGGTTTTAGTCAAAAATTCAGCGAAGCGATTAAAGCTTTTAACGATAAAGATTACGCGCGAGCATATTCGTTATTTGAAATTTTTTTGAAAGAAAAAAATATCGACGAAGATATTCAAGCTCAGGCTCGATATTATGCGGCCGAATCTTTATTCAGAATGGGGCAATACGAAGGCGCCGCTCAGAAATTTGAATATTTTATAAATTTATACGAGTGGTCAAATCTTAGACTTCAAGCTTTCTTTAAATTAGGGATAATTTATTACAATCAAGGAAAATATTATCTTGCTTTAAACAGATTTGAAAGAATATTAATCAATTTTCCATACAATGAATTTATAGGCGATGTTTATTTTTATATTGGACTTGTTTATTTTCAACTTTGGGATTATAAAAACGCCGAACGAAATTTGTCGCAAGCTCTTGAATATAAAGAAACAAATACAAATCAAGATTTGACTTTATATTATCTGGGTTTTTCGAACGAAATGTTAAGAGATTATTACAAAGCCATTAAATATTACGACGATCTATTGAGTTTTCATAAAGGCAGTAAAACTTATTCATTAGCTATCGCAAGAATCGGCTTCTGTTACTATAAAGTCGGCGATTACGACAATGCAATATTGGAATTATCCGACAATTCTATCGACGAGCTTGACGATGAAATATATTTTGACGCAAAATATTATCTAGGTCTTTCATATCAACGAATCAAAGAATATTCAAACGCCGAAAAAGAATTTCTTTCAGCATTAGACAACGCAAAATCTCCAGAAAGACAAAGATTAATTCAATATGCCATTGCGTGGAATTATTTTCAAATGAAAAATTATAAGGAAGCATTTAAATATTTTGAAAAATTATCAAACGAAGGAGTCGATACGATAGCGGTAAACTCTTTATTCTGGGCTGCAGAATCAAAAAGATACGACAAACAAAACGGAGACGCTTTATTGATTTATGACCAATTCTTAAAGCAATATCCTAATCATCAACTTGCAAGCCGAGTTAAATATTTAATGGGAATAGTTTTTTACGATCAGGCTAATTATCAAAGCTCGGAAGAATTTATAAAACAAGCGAAAAATAGCTTAGATCCCGACGTGAGAGCAAAAGCGTTTTTATTATCTGGCGAGCTGGATTTGCAAAATAAAAATTTTGTTATCGCTAAAACAAATTTTATGACAGCTTTGAATATACAAGGATTATCGCAAGAAGTAATGTTAATGGCATATTTAGGTTTAGGAATTTCCAATTATTTCTTAGAAAAATATAGAGAAGCCGCAAACGCTTTTGAGACTATTATAAAAATACAACCCGCTTTTGAAAGAGATAAAACTTCGTATTATTTGGGACAAACTTATCTTGAATTAGGAGAATACGCAAAAGCTCTCGAACAATTTAAACGAATTTCTAAAAAAGAAAAATTTTACGAAGAAAAAGCTTTGCTTGGCGAAGCTGTCGCTCGTTTTAATATGAAAGATTTTAGAAGAGCCGTTTATCTTTTCCAAGATTATTTAACAGCTTTTCCTAACAGCAAACATTTTTTGTTTGTAAAAACTCGCGTCGCCGATTGTTATTATGCGATGAAAGAATACGAAGAAGCCACTAAAATTTATAAAGAAATATACTCCAATCCAGCAAACATTTCCAGCGATTTTGCAAATTATCAATACGCGCAAGCCTTGTATCGATCTGGAGATAAAAATTCGGCAATAAGAGAATTTAAAAATTTGCAAGAAAGATTTCCAAAATCCAAATACGTGGCCGAATCGCAATACTCAATAGCTTGGATCTATTTTCAACAGGGACTTTACCAAAAAGCTATAGAAAATTACGAAGAGTTAATTAAAAAGTATCCCAACTCGCCGTTGGTATCTATGGCTTATTATTCTATCGGCGACGCTTATTTTAATTTGCAAGATTACAATAAAGCCGTAGAAAATTACAACTTGGTTCTCGAGAAATATCCAAATTCGCCTTACGCAATTGACGCAGTAAACGGCATAATGTTTTCTTATCAAGCGATGAATAAACCTAACAAAGCTGTCGAAGTTATAGAAAACTTTGTCGCAAAAAACAACAAATCAGAATTAGCCGATCAAGCTTTCTTTAAAACTGGCGATTTATATTACAATCTTGGAAATTATAAAAAAGCAGTCGAATATTACAAAAAGTTTATCGAAAAATTTTCTACAAGCTCTTTAATTCCAAACGCTTACTATTGGCTTGGCAAATCTTATTCAAATTTAGGCAACATTAAAGATGCGACTGAAAGCTTTAAAATATGTTATGAAAATTATTTGAACGACGAATTCGCAATCGCTTCGGCAATTGAGCTAGGATACATATATAAAAATAAAAAAGATTATAAATCAGCTTTTGAAATTTATGAAAAAGCGTCTCAAAAATTTTCAAAAAGTCCAAGATTAGCCGAATTATTATTTGAATATGGAGTCGCTTTAATTGAAAATAAAAAAATTGAAACCGCTTATAAAATTTTTACGAATGTTTTATACGAATATCCAGAATCAATTTTTGCTGAAAAATCAGCCGTTGAAATTGGGATTATTGAACTAGCTAGAAGAAATTACAAAACGGCGGATGATTTATTTAAAAGCGTCTTTGAAAAACGATCCGACGACATTGGAGCAAAAGCTCAATATTATTACGGCGAATCTCTTTTAGAACAAGGGCAAATACAAGACGCAATCTCCGCGTTTGTGCGAGTTGGTTTCGTTTATTCAGCTTATGACGAGTGGGTTACTCGTTCTTTGTTAAAACTAGGCGACGCATATCTTGCTTTGGGCGATAAAACCAAAGCTCGCGAAATGTATCAAGGCGTCTTAAGAAGACATAGAACGGGCGATTTTGCCGCCGAAGCTCAGAAAAAGTTAAAAGGATTATAAAGATGAAAAAGTTTACATTTATATTTTCGGTCTTTTTTATTTTCTTTAATGTTTTTTCTCAACAAAAAGAAAAATCATTTGAAGGAATTGAATTGCCTGAATTTATTATCGTCGGCATTGAAAAAGTTGAGATTCCTAAAGCCATTCACGGCAAAGCTGATTTATTGCCAATTTTAAGCTCTGATTTTATTCAACCAACCTTTAGCGAAGAAGATTTGCCTACTTTTAATTTTGCTATGAGAGACGAATACGCAAAAATCAATCTTGCTAAAAAAGTAAATGCTTTAAAAGGTAGCGCTGAAATTGGAGCCGGCAATGTAACTTTGCCTTATGGAAAAGCTATTTTTGCTCATAATCCAGAAAACTTCTTTTTTAGAATGGGTCTTTTTGGACAAAATCAAAGAGAATATAAAAAGAAAGCTGGGATTAACTCTTCTGGCATTGATTTAAATGCTTCTTATTTTTCAAAAAACGAAAGCAAATTTCTTCCAAGTTCAAAATATGATTTTGGCATTTCTTATTCTCAGAATTCTTTTAATCTTTTTGCAAAGGATTCAATTGAAGCTCGCAAGCTAACTTTTGGAGACGGACGTTTAAGTTATGAAAACAATTATTTTAATAACTTCAAAGGCGGCTTTATAATTCAATCTTCTTCGACCTTTTACAAGCAATTAGATTATCTCGAAAGCGTTGTTTCTTTTTCAGCTAACTTAAATTATATATCTAATATCGCAAATTTTTATTTGTCAGCCGAACAAAAAAAATTAAGTTATGATAATAACTTAACGTCTGAATCAGAGTATAATTATACCTTTTTATCAAGCGGTTTTGAAACTTACGTGGCTAAAAATTTAAGATTGGGCGCGGGATTGTCTATTTCGAATATAGATTACGACGATTATTTTGCTCCCTATGGTCAGTTATCTTTCAAAATAAATGAAAATTTTTCTTTATACGGCGAATTTAGTCCAACGGCAGTGTTATTGACGCAAAGAGATTTGTTTTCAAAAAATAGATACGCCGAATTAGATTCTTCTTACGATAACTTTCTTTTTAAGAAAAATGGAAAAATAAAATCCGCTCTAAAATATGAAGAAAGAAAAAATTTTAGCGTAACTTTGGGAGCTTCTTTTTTTACTTCAAAAAAATATCCTTTCTATCGATTTGATTCTACAAACGTAGGATTTAAATTTTCATTTATGCAAGCTCGTTGTGTCGAGTTATTTTTATCCGCTCTTTATCAATCAGATTATTTAGGTTATTTTTCAGCCGATCTTTTTATCAGATCGTTTAGAGATAAAAAAAGTTATTTTATTCCTAACGAGTCGGCCGTTTCAATCGAAGCTTCCTATAATTATAAGTTTCCTTTCGGCTTATCTTTTCTAATCGGGGCTCGGTACGATAGTCAAAAATATTTTGGAGAAAAGGAAACCTATCAATCGCCCCCGTTTTTTAATATATACGCTCATTTAAATTATCAATTATATTCTAATTTGCATTTGTTTATAAAAGGTTACAACTTATTGAATCAAAAAAATTATTATGTTTATAAATATTTAGATTCTCCAATAGACATTATAGTGGGAGTTAATTACAAATGGGAATAATATGATCTTTGAAAAACTTATCCAAGATTTAAAAATATCTCAAAAAGAAGCGATATTAGCTTTTGAAATATTGCTTGGAAGATTAGTAAAATTTTTAAATCACAATTCTGCTCTTGAAATACCTGATTGCGCTATAATTTTAGTTCAAAAAAATGAAGATTTTACAAATTTAAATATAATTCCAATTCGCGAAAACAACGTAATTTATTATCAATTAATTTATTCAGATAAGCAAAAAAACAATGAAAATCTAAATTTAAATATTTCATTAAATCCCGTTTTAATTAATTCCGATATTGATTTAAGCGAGACAGAAGAAGCTAAAAATTTAATAAAAAAAAGTTTAGAGCAAAAAATATCCGATTATCTTCCGAATTGTAAAATTATTTTAAACTATACAAAACCCAGAGGACTTTCAGCTAGAAGAGTTCAAAATATTGAAGAGTTATATTTAAGCGAAGAAAAATTAAAGAATGCTAATTCGGAGACAATCGAAACAGAAATTTTAGATGATTTGGATAAAGACGAGACATTAAAAAATCTTAATGAGAGAACTATAGATACAATAACTTATCAGAAGGAACAATCTCAATCTTTTGTTTCTCAAAATAAAGACGAAAAATTATTTAATAAAAATAGTCGACAATCCTTTATATACGAAAATATATCAAGAGACGAAAGCTCAACAAGAAAAATTAAAGGCGAAAAAATGCAAACAAAAAAAGAAAAATTATCTCCCATATTTTGGAGCGTTTTATTTTTTGCTATTACTTTGGCAATTGGGGCCGTAATCTATTTTCTGAATTATGATCGGATATTTTATAAAAAGAATCTAAATTCAAAAAATTTAATTTCAATAAAAGAAGAAAAAAATGCGATAGGAAATCGGATAAAAGATACGTTAAAAGAAGAAAATCTCAAGGTAGAAGAATCGCAAAAAAAAATTGAAGGGGCTAAAGATTTAGACCAAAAAACAGAAAGCAAAACAAGCAAACAAGAACAAATGATTTCTAAAGCTGATGATATAAACAAAAATTCAAAAGAAAAATCTCAAATTGCAAATCTCGCTAAAGGCGAAGAAAATAAAATATTAAACAACAAAGAAATTCAATTAACTCCAAAAAACGAAATCAACATAGAAATAAAACCAGAAGATCCAAACGATAAGCTTATCGAAAATAAATTTGTCAATGGAGCCTTAGCTTATAATGGATTATATTATTCATATCAAATTTTATCTACGCCGTTAAAAAATAGAGCTCTTCAAGAAGCTCAAAAAGTTCGAAGAGCAGGCTTTAATGTCTTTATTCAAGAGTTCTATAAAGAAAACGAAAGAAAAAAGTATTTCAGAGTCAGACTGGGTCCTTTTAACTCTATGAACGAAGCAAAAAATATCGCCGAAAAATACGAAAATTCGAAAAAAAGAAAATAAAACTTAAATCGTTTTTTTGCGTCTAAAAATTTAAATTAGTTAGTTAATTAAAAAAAATAGGATAAAACGATGGATATACTTTCAGTTTTTATCAAAGGCGGTTGGTTAATGATTCCAATAGCAATTTGTTCAATAATAGCCGTCGGAATTATTATTGACCGTTATTTATTTTTAAAAAAGAATTCAACAAATAAAGATGCGTTTCTCGCTAATTTGAAATCTTTTTTAAAAAGAAAGGACATAGAAGGAGCTATTGCTTTTTGTATGACAGAGAAAACTCCAATATCAAAAATTATGACGAAAGGATTAAAAAAATATAAATTGGGACATCAACGCGTAAAAGAAGCAATAGAGCAAGCCGGCAGACAAGAAATTGCCGAGATGGAAAAAGGGTTAAGCGCTCTTGCTACAATTAGCGGCGTCGCTCCTTTGCTTGGATTTCTCGGAACTGTAACCGGTATGATTTCAGCGTTTATGAAAATTCAAGACTTGCAGGGTTCCGCAAATCCGAGCGATCTTGCCGGAGGTATCTGGGAAGCTTTGATTACTACAGCTTTCGGTTTAGCGGTGGGTATTATTGCTTATACTTTTTATAATCTGCTAGTCGATAAAATAAACAAAATGGTTTATGATATGGAAGTTGTTTCTACGGATATTGCCGATTTTATTGAATTGCTCGAAACTTCTCGAGTAAAATCTTCAGAAGAAGTAAAAATAAACAATGGAGATTTGCCTTGAAATTTCAAACTACAAATAAGCCTTTAACCATTTTTAGCTATTCTTCGTTGACTGATATAGTAATGCTCCTTTTAATATTCTTTTTGTTAACTTCTCAATTTGTAATACAAACTGGCGTTAAAGTAAAATTGCCAGGTTCAAAAACTAACGAACAAACAGTTCCTTCAAGGCTAATTGTTTCTATAACTCAAAAAGGGGAGATTTTTATCGGGCAAAAAAAAATACCGCTCGATAATCTCGCATTTGAAATTAATTCTCGAAGAAGAACTTCTTCAGACGACAATTTAAGCATACGAGCCGATAAAACAGTTCCAATCGATTTAATTATAAAAGTTATTGATGCCGCTAAAAGCGCGGGAGTAGATAAATTTACAATTGAAACGGAGAAAGAAAGCTTATGAAGAACGATAATTTTAATCGTTCTTTTCCATATTTTTTTTCCATCAGCGTGCATTTGTTATTAGCTGTGTTGCTATACTTCGTCAAAGTTAATATTAACTTGGACGAAACTGAGTATATAGAATTAGGATTTGGGACCTTTGGCAAATTGTCTTCCTCTGGAGCCGAAGCGGCTCCTAAAGAAAAAATACAAGAAAAGAAAAAAGAAGAACCTAAAAAGGTGGAACTTCCAAAAGCTAAAAATCTTTCTGAAAACAATCCAATCGTTCAAAAGCAAAAAGAAAAAAACGAAGTTCAAAAGGAAGCTCGACAACCATCGGAAGAAAAAGATCTTTTTGCAAATAGCTTAGACGGAGAAGGCGAAGGCTGGTTTGGTTTTAATATTGATTTTGGAGGAAAAGGAAAAAGAAAAATTTACTCTTACATTTTGCCCGCTTATCCTGATGGCGTTAATAAAGAAGCTGATATAAAATTAAGATTTACAATTCTTCCAGACGGCACGGTTGGCTCCATCTTTCCAATCGCTAAAGCAGATTCAAGGCTTGAAAGAGCGGCTATAAATTCTCTCAGACAATGGAGATTTGAACCTTTAAGCCCAAAACAGCCTCAAGTAGAACAGACTGCAATTATAACTTTTCCTTATCGCTTAAGATAAGATACTTGAATTTATTTATTATCAAAATCGTCTTTATAAATTAAATAATATAATATCGCTTCTATTGTTGAGACAATACTCATAATAATATCGTCTAAATTATAATACAGACCAAGTCCTTTTTCGTTAATAAAGGCGGGAAAAATAGAATAAGAAACTGACCATAAAACTGTAAAAAAAATAATTATAAAACAAACATTTAAAATTCCATTCGAAAAAGATTCTATTTGGTACCTTTTAACAAATATTAAAGCGATAAAAAAAAGATGAGCCGCAAATAAAACAGCTGATACCATAATTACAAAGTCTCTTTTGTTTTCAAATTATGAGCGTTTAAGCTTAAAACGCCGCCTATTGAGCAAAATAACGAATAGAAAATCAAAAAATTAATTGACGCTACAAGCAAATATAAAATAGAAAAACCGTAATTCTGAATGTCATAAACCATTCCATCAAGAATTTGAAAAGAGTTTTCTGGCAAATCTTTAAATGATTCAGCAAGTTGAATTCTTAAAGCAGAATAATTTTTTGTAAAATCATTAGATTTAAATATATACGTAAAGATTGTTTCTATTGCTAATGAGAATATCGCTGTGAAAAACGCAGTCGCCCAACCTATTAAAAAACCGTAGCGAACTTTTATTTTTTCTCGCTTATTCTCAGCTTTCAAATAAAGCTTAACGGCCAGATAGCCGGCAATAAATCCCGTAAATATTGGAGCTAAAAATTTTATTAAAGGAATATAACTTACAACCGCAGCCCCAAATCCTGTCACTAATGCCGATTTTAATCCATTTTTATTAATCATTGCGACTATTTCCTTGAACCATGAATAAAACCTCTATAAGGGATAGTAGGTTGGATATTAATAAAACATTTTGGATCTATAGCTTCGACTTCTCTTATTAATGACGCCGTTTCTTTTCTTTTAACAATTGCTATTATAATTGAAACGTTTCCTTTAAATCCTTCGGCTGGAAGAACTGTGGCTCCGTACATCAGTCTTCGTAATTTATCTACTATTTCCCGAGCTTTGTCTTTTGATATGATGCTAACCTGAGCGTAGCCAAATCCTATTTTTTGTTCTATGGTTATTCCAAGAATATTTCCTAATGCAAATCCAGACGCGTATCCTATTAAATTAATAAAGTTATCTAAATTTTGAACAATATATTTCATAGCTAATATCCAGATTAGCACTTCAAAAAAACCTGCAATTGCCGCATAATATTTTTTACCATTTACTACTAAGATTGTTCTAAAAGTTCCTATAGTTACGTCTGCAATTCTAAATAACATTATTATAATTGCCGATAAAAATAATTCCATTGAAAACTCTTTTGATTTCACAAATATCTTAAATAAAATACAAAAATAAAAAAAATCTTTGAATTGATTAAAAAATTCGATTTAATATAATATGTCAATAAAAAAATTTTCGAGATGTACGAGCGAGAAAGACTTGATTTAGTCGAAAAATTGCGCAAGCGTGGAATTAGCGACGAAAATGTTTTAGCAGCTATTGCTCAAGTCGAGCGACATCTTTTTGTTCCAGATTTATTAAAAAACCGAGCTTATGAAGATGTCGCTTTGCCAATTGGTTTTGGTCAAACAATATCGCAACCGTACACTGTAGCTTTTATGACTCAAGCGTTAAAAGTAAAGAAAGGAGATAAAATATTAGAAATTGGAACTGGCAGCGGTTATCAAGCTGCAATTTTAGAAAAAATGGGCGCGCGCGTTTATTCAATAGAAAGACAAATCGACTTGCATTTAAGAGCCCAGAAACTTTTCGATCAATATAATATTAGAGTTGCCACGCGACTTGGAGATGGCACTTTAGGATGGTTTGAATTTTCTCCTTACGATGGAATAATTGTCACAGCAGGCAGTCCTACTGTTCCAGAAAATTTAAAAAAACAACTTAAAATTGGCGGGCGATTAGTAATTCCCGTTGGAGATAAAAAATCTCAATCTCTTTACATAATTGAAAAAATTGCCGAAGATAAATTTGACATTGAAGAAGTTCGTTCTTTTGCTTTCGTTCCTCTTATTGGCAAAGAAGGATGGCAAAATTAGTAGTTGTAATTGTCGGACCCACTTGTTCAGGCAAAACTAATCTATCCCTGGAATTAGCGGAAATAATAAACGGAGAAATAATATCCGCCGATAGCAGACAAATTTATAAATATTTAGATATCGGCTCGGCAAAGCCTAATAAAAATCAATTAGAAAAAATTAAGCATTGGTTCGTGGATTATTTATATCCCGATGAAACTTATAGCGCTGGAAGATTTGAAAAAGAAGCGGAAGAGATAATTGAAAATATTTTTTCGCGCTCAAAAATTCCAATTGTTGTTGGCGGAAGCGGGTTATATATTAAAGCCCTTATTGACGGAATAGCCGATCCGGGAGATATCGATCTTGAAATAAGAAATAACTTAAAAAGAGAACTTGAAACTTTAGGAAGAGATCATTTATACGATAAACTAAAAAAACTTGATCCTATAACCGCTGAAACAATGGGAAGTCAAAATTACAAAAGAGTCATTAGAGCATTAGAAGTATTGCTTTCGACTGGAAAAAGCATACGAGAATTCCATAATTCGCTTCCCTTAAAAGACAAATTTAATTTTATTCAATTTGGATTAATGCTTGAAAGACAGATTCTATACTCAAATATAAATACTCGAGTTGACGCAATGATAGAGAATGGCTTGATTGAAGAAGCGAAAAAAATTTTAAATATGGGATATTCTAAAAACTTAAATTCCTTAAATACGATTGGTTATAAAGAAATTATCGAATATATAGACGGCGGCATTTCGCTTGAAAAAGCGATTGAATTGATAAAACGAAATACTCGCAGATATGCTAAACGACAGATAACTTGGTTTAAAGCTGATAAAAGAATTAATTGGATTGACGTTCAAAAAAAAGAAGCTCTTGAGGAAATATTCAAGAGCTTAAGAGAAAAAAATCTGATTTAAGCGATCATTATTTTCTTCTTTCTAAAACAGAATCAATAATCTTATAATCGACTGCTTCTTGAGCTGTCAAATAATAATCGCGATCGCAATCTTTAGCTATTTGTTCAAGAGACTTTTCAGTATGTTCCGCCAAAATTTTATAAATTGTTTCTCTAGTTTTGACCATTTCTCTTGCTTGTATCTCGATATCAGTCGTTTGTCCAGACAATCCGCCAATCCAAGGCTGATGAATCATAATTTTTGAATGGGGCAATGAATATCTTTTCCCTTTTGCTCCGCCCGCTAATAATACCGCTCCCATTGACGCCGCTAAGCCGACGCAGATAGTAGAAACGTCGGGTTTGACAAATTTCATCGTATCATAGATTGCGAGTCCTGCGGTTACGCTTCCGCCAGGAGAATTTATATATAAATAAATATCTTTTTCTGGATCTTCGGCTTCGAGAAAAAGCAATTGAGCGATTATTAAACTTGCAATATGATCGTCGATAGCTGTTCCTAAAAATATTATTCTTTCTCTTAACAATCTTGAAAAAATATCCATTCCGCGTTCGCCGCGTCCAGTCTGTTCTATAACATAGGGAACAAGCTGATTATAAATTTCAAAATTCATCGAGTTTTCCTTTTTAATTTTTAGTTTTCTTTGCTTTCCTTTTCTTCTTCTGGAACGTATTCGATAAATTTAGTTCTCGATTTTATAAAGTCGACAATTTTCTCTTCAAGCAAATATTCTTTCATAGTTGGTTTCTTATATAAAGTTTTCAATAGTTGAGGATCGACTTTTTGTTCGGCTGCGTCTTTTTCAGCTCTTTCTTCAATTTCTTCGTCGCTTACAGTAATATTATGAATACGACCAATATTTTTCATTATAATTCTAAAATGAGCGGTTTTTTTAGCTTTTTCTTTTAACCGTTCGATTAAATTCTGATCATTTAATAAGTTATTTATTGAATCATTTTTCCTTTTATTTTTTTCTACTTCCAGGATTTCTTCAAAAACTTTTTCGACATATTTAGGCGGCAGATCGATTGGATTATTTTTTAATATTGTGTCGATAAGTTCGTTTTCTGCGGTGTCTTCTGATATTTTGTTGAAATAATTTTGATTTTCTTCGATTAACAATTTCTTAAAGTCTTCTTCTGTTGATACGGCATTTTTTGAATATATTTTTATTTTTTCTTCTGATAAAGGTTGGATATCGTATTTTTGAACTTTTAATATTTCGCAATTATATTTATGTAATTTTGTTTCATTTTCTTTTTTTTCTTCGTAACTATATTCAAAAGTATTTCCAACTTTTTTTCCCATTAAAAGATTTAGAAGATCTTCTTTAATATTTTCATTGCTTAAGTCGACGGTTTGAGTAATTGGCTCAATTTTTTCGTCGGGATTATCTGAAATTTTAGAAAATTTAACAGTAGCTACGCAATTTTTATCGTCAATTACGTCGACATCTTTTAATTCAGAATTATATTTCCTTAAGCTTTCAATTTCTTTAGCAGCATTTTTCTCGTTGTATTCAATTTTTAATTTTTTTATTTCTAAATCAAGATAGTCTCTAATTTCTATATCAGGTATTATTTCATAAGATATTTTACATTTAAGTCCCTTATCCGAAGAGATTTCAAATTCTGTTATAATGGGAGTAGATATAGGTTGTTTTTCTTCTTTTTCAATTTCTTTCCAGAAGTAATCGGTGGCAAATTTTTCAGCGGCTTTATATTCTATGCCTTCGCCATATATTTTTTTTATTAGATTTAAGGGAGCTTTTCCTTTGCGAAAACCGTCAATTTGGACCTTAGATCGATATTCTTGCAATTCTTTTTCAATTAACGGTTTTAATTCGTCGTAAGAAGCTTCGCAAGCAAATTCTATGATATAGTCGCCTTTTTTAGAGATAGAGCAATTCATTAAACCTCTGCGTAAATTATTTATATAGTGCGAGAACGGGGACTCGAACCCCGACATCTTTCGATACTAGATCCTAAGTCTAGCGCGTCTACCAATTCCGCCATTCTCGCATTTTCAAATTTTAAATTTATTAAAAAATTTATTCTTTTTCAATAATTTATTATGAGATTTTTTTAGTCTCTTTTTTTATAATAATTTCTCTCTTTTGGCGTTCCTAGTTAGTTAGTTGCATAGAATACAAAAAACAATTAATTTTTAATTCGAATTTTAAAAATGATTAAACCCATTAAAATTATCTTATTATAAAATAAAAATAAAAATAAAATATATATAATTTAGGATTTTAATAATTTTTTTATAATCAAAACTGAACAAATATGTTATGCTGCAAACCTTAGACTATACTTTATTTAGATGTAAAGTGAAATTAAAATTTCAGATTTAACATTAATTTAAACGAAAAAGAGAAACAAATTAAAAAAGGTTTTATATATTATAATAATTGTGATAAACTCACAAAATTTTTTAAGAAAAATTTATTTTGAATATTTTTTTTTATTTTATATTTTATACAAAAAGTTTTATTTTTTAGACAATGTGTAAAATTTAATTTAAAAAAATTTTAATTAGAGGGCAAATAAATGGCGGCGCAAATATTGAGAACGCTCTATAACCAATCAAAAAAGGAGTTATCAATGAAAAAGTTATTATTCTTATCGCTATCATTATTTTTCATACTTTCAATAGTAGGATGCGGCGGCGGGGATAAACCTTTGCCAAAAACTGACACAGGAAATGTTCCTGAATGGTTTATGAATCCACCGGAAGATCCTAACTATGTCTTTTCAGCAAAAACGGCAACTTCTAAAGATATGCAATTGGCTTTAGATAAAGCCACAACAGATGCTAGAGCTGAAATTGCAAGAACAATTGAGGTAAGAATTCAAGGCTTCCAGAAAAAATTTGACGAAGAAGTAGGCGTAGGCCAAGATTCTGAATTATTACAAATGTTTACTCAAGCTACAAAAACTGTCGTTTCTCAAAGCTTGAGCGGCAGCAAAGTTGAGAAAAAACATGTTGAAAAAGACGGGAATAACTGGAGAGCTTATGTATTAGTAAGCTATCCTATAGGAGCCGCCAATCAAGCTCTTGTCAATCAGATCAAACAGCAACAAAATATGTATACAAGATTTAGAGCTTCCCAAGCTTTTGAAGAATTAGAAAAAGAAGCTCAAAAATTTGAAGAATGGAAGGAAAAACAGAAATAATAAAATTTATTCATAAAACCTGCGAGAAATCGCAGGTTTTTTTTTATTTATTTAACAATAATTGTTTATAACAATGAAAAATAAATTTATTTATTTATTTATTTATTTTATTTCTATAAATCTAAAAATTCCAGCTCAAAGTTATAAAAGATGGTTTTTAGAACAAAGTTTTGATCAAAATTCTTTAACGGCTGTAGGTTATGCTCGTCGTTCACATTTCAAGGATTCTGCCGCTATACAAACAGCTTTTTTGGACGCTTGTATAAATTATGCTATTCAAAAAAGATATTCATTGAAAGGCGGTCAAGCCTTTTTTAGCACTTCAAGAGGAGCTATGTGGATGGGGTCTGATTTTCAAGAAAGTTTTGACACAAATTATATTCAAACCGTTGTTGAAAATGCGAAAATTTTAGATACAATGTTCACAAAAGAATTTGTCGCTATTATAATTTCGATGGAAGAAGTTGAAATTCCTAAAGAATTTAGGAATTATGTTAATTATACAAAAAGGAAAATAAATTGGCTGCAAAATCTCCCTAAAGAGCAAGGATTTATTTATGAAATTGGAGTAGCTCCTCAATACTATCGAGAAATTAGTTCCTGGCAACAAGCTGAAAAAACTGCAATACGAAATTTAGCTAAAGCTGTGGGAGTTCAACTTAAAGCTCTTGAAAAATTTAGTTCTAATGAAGAGTATGGCGTAAGAAGCGAAGAAGTAAAAGAAGTAACAATTTTTGATGTTCAAATCGTAGCTCGACATTATGATCCAAAAAAAAGAATTTTTTACATTCTTGCTCGAATTCCAACACGCTAGTTAAAAAATAATTTATATTTTTTTCTTTTAAAAGTTCAATTCTTTTTTTCGTTTTTTATGAAATTGATTTATTTTTTTTATCAATTGTTTATTAGTTTATACATGAATGAACAGAACTTCTTTGATTTTTTACGAAATTTCTTTTTTATTAAAGAAAAAATTCTGGCGCGTTTCTTAAATAGCTTTTATTTTATATAATCAGAGGATAATATGAAAAATTTAACTTTAGTTTTTTGGGTAATTTTTTGTTTTGCTTTTAATTTATTAGCTCAAGACGATTACCAAAAATGGCTTAAGCAAGAACAAGAAAAGATGAAAAAATTCAAAACCGAAGAAGACAAAAAATTTTTAGAATTTTTAGAGAAAGAATGGAAAGCTGTAAAAACAGAAAAATCAATCAAGCCTGACGAGAAACCTAAGTCTCCAATACCTCCGCGAATAGTTCCTACAGATGAAACGATTGCTGAAAAACAAGAAGTAAAAAATGTTCTGCCTCCTCCAAAAATTGAAGAGAAGAAAGAAGAAATCTCCCCGCCAAAAATCGACAAAAAGAACGACGAATTGGTTTCAATATTTAATTTTTATGGAGTTCGAGCTGAAATAACTCATAAAAAAGACTTATTTGTTTTATTGAAAGGAAAACTTGAAAATAAATCTATTTCGAATTATTGGAATGATATTAGCTCTCAGGATTACAAGCCTTTATTAGAGCAATTTAATTATTATAAAGAAGTTTTAGGTTTTAACGATTTTGCCCTGGCTAAATTTATATATTATTTTGCAAAAAAAAATTATGGAGAAAAAGATAACGAAGCTAAACTTTTTGTATGGTTTTCTTTATTGAAACTTGGATTTAAAGCTAGAATTGGCATAAAAGACGACAAAGAAATTCTTTTGCTTTTAGCTTCAAAAGAAAAAATTTATGGCGTTCCTTATATAACTCAAGACAATGAAAGATATTATATAGCCGATTTTGAAAAACCTCAATTCGAATTGCAGGGAGATATATATACATATGAAGGGGAATTTCCTGGCGTTGAAAAGAAATTAGAGATGAGCTATGAAAAAGCTCCAAAATTTGATAATAAATTAGAAGAAAAAAAATTAAAATTTAAGTACAAAGGGGTAGAGTATAATATTACTGTGAGATATAACAAAAATTCAGTCGATTATTTTTATAAGCATCCATATGTAGAATTGCCCGTTTATTTTAAAAGCTCTCCTTCTGAATTTGCCGCGTCGTCTTTAGTTAATTCTTTGAAAGAAATAGTCAAAGATAAGTCGGAAACTGAAGCTGCCAATATTATTCTTAGATTTTGCCAAACTGCTTTTGACTATAAAACGGATCAAGAACAATTTGGTTGGGAAAAACCAATGTTTATCGACGAAATTTTAAATTATGAATTTTCCGATTGCGAAGATAGAACTATATTATTTATTTTTTTAGTTAAAAATATTTTAGGGTTAGATGCGATTGCTATCGATTATCCTGGACATCTTGCTGCCGCTGTAAAGTTTAACTCTGATGTACAAGGGGACTTTGTTATGTTCAAAAATCAAAAGTATATTATTTGCGATCCTACTTATATAAATGCTAATATTGGAATGGCTATGCCAAATTTTAAAAATGTCAAACCTGAAATTATAGCTTTTTAGCATTCTCAATAAATCATAAAAAGAGTCGCAATTCGGAGCGACTCTTTTTATGTTAATAATATTATTTTCTTTAATAATAATATCTCATATTTATATAAGTATAAAAAACAAATCATTGCTTCTTTCTTTAAAAATACAGGCAATTTTTGCTTAATGCAAATAAAGCTCTAAGGAAATTAAAACAATTTGAGAAATTTTTTGAATAAAATTACTATATATTATTGTAATTTATTTTGAATTTAAAAATTTTATCATTAAATTACTTGTATATAAGCGGCGAGTTTGGGTTAAAAATATTTTAAATAACTATCATAGAATGGGCGATTTCGATAAAAATTATTTTGAACGGCTAATAATAGAAAAGATAATAGCCGGGGACGAAAAGGCATTAGAGTATTTTTTTAATAAGAAATATTTTTCGTTGGTTAATTATTTATATAATATTTTAAACGATAAGCATCAAGCCGAAGATATTGCACAAGAAGCTTTTATTATTTTTTGGGAGAATCGCTCTAATCTTAAAATTGAAAAATATCCTACGGCTTTTTTATTTAAGATAGCTAGAAACTTATCTTTAAACTATTTGAAGAAAGAAAATCGAAAAGAAAGTCGAGAAGATATTGACGATGAATTTTATCCAGAGTTGGCTTTTGAAACCCCATCCAATTTTATAATTAATAAAGAAATATCGTTGGCGTTGCAAAGAGCAATTAAAAAGCTGCCTGAAAAAAGAAGAGAAATTTTTGCGTTAAGTAAAATAGCCGGGCTTTCTCATGAAGAAATTAGTCAAACCTTAAATATTTCTATTCAAACTATAAAAAATCAATTGAATAGAGCCTACGCTTTTTTAAAAGAAGAACTTAAAGATATGCGGGAGTAAATATCAGTTAATGATCTGCTAAGAAGAATAAATAATTATTTTTATATTTTCTCAAGATAAATATTCCAACTTTTAGAGTTATTAGTTTACAACTTAAGGTTAATTTTAAGATGCATTTCGACGAGTTCTTAAATTTTATCGAAAACTATAAAATAAGTCTTATCATTCAATTGCGAGAATAAAGCCTTAAAGACTTTTAAAAAAAATTCTTATATTTAACTATAATTTTAACTTTACATTTATGAATACTGATGATAATAAGTTTCGCGGTTCGGATTTGTCTTATTTTTCGAGTTCCTTGAAAGATAAATGGCGGATTATTAAAAGCAAAATCAAAGAAAATAAAAAAACATATAATTATGTTTCTTATGAAGTTTTGTCGAAAGAATTTCAGAAAAAGAAATTATTCGAACAATTATTTTTAACTTATAAAAATTCTTATTTATTCTTTTTTTTCCTTCTTGCGATTTCAATTTTAATTATGAATTTTATTATTGGCATTTCAATTAATAAGGCATTTAAAGATTACGATAAGAATTTTAGCTATGGAAAAGCTATTCCAGAAAAAACAAAATCAATTTTAACTTTTGATGGACAAAAAGAAATAGTAATTTTGCCAGATAAAAGCGAAATTGTCGTTTTTCCAAACTCTACTCTTTTTTTCGATAATTATTTGAGTTTAGAAGGACGAAAAATAATTTTTAACGGTTCAGCTTATATTATCGCAAAAAAATATCAGGATTACCCTTTCATTTTAGATAATGAAAATTTTTTTTTGATTCTTAATGGAGTGGAATTAATTATTTATTCATTTACTAATGCCTGTTATATTTATATTTATAAAGGTTTTGCGCTTATGCAATTAAAGAAAAATAAAGAGATTGTAAGAATAGATGAAAAAACTTTATTAAAAGTTGAATTTTCTGGTCTTAGAGTTAAAACATTTTTGGAAAAAAAAGAAATTTTTGGATTGAGCGATTTAGTTTTATATTACGACAATTGTGAATTGAGAGAAGTTCTTAAGGATTTAGAAAAAAATTATTCGGTAAAAGTAGTTTGTAAAGATTATGAAAAATTATCTTTAAAAGTGAGCGGAGCTTATTTATTGTCGAGTTTAGAAGAAATTTTAAAAGAATTAAATCAAAAATATAATGTAAATTTTGAATTGAGAGGATATGTTTTATTTGTTTATTAATTGCCATTTGTCTTAGAATTATAAAATATGATTTCATTGATAAAAAACATTTTAAAAATTTTTTTTTATACGATAATATTTAAGTCTATAATTTGGACTGGTTCTTTAGGAAGAAACAGCGAAGATTATGATCCCCATAGTATTTATTTATTAGAGTTGAAAAATTATAACTTTGAGTTTTTGCGAGATGAATAAAAAAACAAACGTTAAAAGTATTGATTTTTTTCATTTGCCTGATAATAAAAATTATTATGGAGACAGCTTAATTATAGTTAGAGGCGTAATTTTAAATTTAATGAAGCAGCCAATTCCTGGAGCAAATATATTTATAACGACATTTGGAATGGGAACTTCCGCCGACGAGTCAGGCTCATTTTTAATTATAATTCCCATTGAAGAAGAAATTGAATTTAAAATAAGCGCTATTGGCTATAAAACAAAAATATTAAAAAAAAGAAAAGAAGAACTCAATAATAAGATTGCAATTATATTGGAAGAAGAAGTTTATCTATTAGGCGGAATTGTGGTTAAAGAAAAAAGAGAAAATTTGCCAGATAAATCTTTTTCATCAGTTAAAATAACAAGCGATGAAATAGAAAATTTTCAAGCTTTAAGTTTAAAAGATATTTTAGATTTAGATCCTACTGTGGTAAAAATAGAAAATCCTTCTTTATCAAAAAGTTCGTTTGCCGCAATTCGCAATGATTTTTCCGATCCTATATCTTCTTTTGGAACGACAATTATTATTGACGGCGTCCGATTTTCAAACAACTATAATTTGCAATATGAAAAATTAAGCGGAGCTAAATATGGATTTTCTGATATGGGCAGAGGTTTTGACTTGAGAAAAATTGCTGCTGATAACATTGAAGAAGTAGAGATTATAAAAGGAGCCGCCTCGGCAAAATATAAAGAATATGCTGGTGGAATAATCGAAGTTAAAACAAAGACAAATAAGCAGCCTTTTCGATTAAAAGCAAAAAAAAATTCCGATGTTTTAGAAATGAACTTTTGCGGTTCTTTTGGCGAGACATTTTCTGTGTGGCCTTTCAATGTAAATTTTGCGCGAAGCGAAAGAGATAGAAGACTTATTGGAGACGAATATTCCAGGGTTTCGTTACAAATAGCAAATCGATATTCAATGTCAAGTTCGAGTTATATGCTGACAAAAGCGTTTCTTAATTTTATTTTTGACGAAGAAGAGCCAAGGTACGATTTTTCTAAAACAAAAAATTACAATAGAGGCTTTTTAATATCAGCTTCTAACAGCGGCAAAATTAATGATTACGATAATTATATTTTTATCGATTATAATTTTAATATAAATTTTACAAAAGAGAATTCATTAAAGTCAAAATTAGTCGATTCAGATTTGAGAATTTTGCCTAATGGCGATACAATAGGAGCTTATATAGGAAAAGTTAGAACGTTGGGGGAAATATGGCAAGCGGATATAAATTTTGATTTTAAGAAAAGAATAATAACGAATAAATACATTGCGACAGATTATTCGATTGGCTTTAATTTATCATACGAAAATAATTTTGGAAAGGGATTGCAAGTTGATTCTATATTTAATTATTATGGGCCCGATTCTCCAATACGAACAAGAAAGTTTAGTTCTTTGCCGGGTCAGATAATGACGGGATCCTATATCGAATTTCAAAATAATTTTGTAAATCCTTTTAAAGCGATTCTGACTTTAGGCGTTAGAGCCGATCAATATTTTTCTACAAATCAAAAATTGATTAATAATAAAAAAATTGATCCAGTTCGCGGAAATTTTTTTAATCCAAGATTAGGATCTATAATTTTTTTAAGCAAATCTTTTCAATTGAGAGCAAATTATGGAATATCTTCAAAATCGCCAGCCGCAAGTTACATTTATCCCAAAGAGAGCGTGTTTAAATGGAGAAATCCGCTGGATAGTTCGATAAAATATTTTAAATTTTATCCTAAAAATGAAAAATTAAAGGGGTATCAAGAAGAGAGTTATGAATTTTTTTTTGATGCTAAAATTATGAATAATTATCTTTTTACGATTAGTTATTATGCCGTTAATTCGTTAAAATTTCCATCGCAAGAAAGCGAGCCATATTTTTATTATCATTATTATTTTAATAAATGGAGAGTTTTTTATATTTCTCAATATTCTATATATAAAAATATAGGAAAAAGATTTAATAGAGGAGCGGAAGCCTCTTTAAGAGGAGATTTATTTCAAAACTTAAAATTGTCAATTTTTGCGACGTATAATTTTAGTAAAACGCCATCCTTTGGAAAAAGCTTTACAATCAACAACGACGAATCTATCGGACAGAAATCGAACTATAAATCTCCTAACGCTCCTATTGATACTATATTAGGTTTTATATATCCGAAAGAAGGAATTAAGAAAGATCACTTTAAATTCAATTATCATGCGAAATATTTTTCAAAAGAAATTGGATTATGGATAAGTTTGATTGTAGAACATATGATTTTTGAGCGATCGCAGAGATTTAATCTTATTCCTGTTGATTACTCTTTATTAAACGAATCTCAGAAAAGAAATAGGCTCTTTGAAGAAGCTAAAAAAATAAAAGGCAGCAAATTTTTAATGAATGTTTATGTAACAAAAAAAATATTTGAGGGAGCTGAAATTTCATTTTTTGCAAATAATTTTTTGGACGATCCCGCTATAAGACAATATTACTCAACTCCGGAAGTGAAAACTGAAGAAAAAAGAAATCCTGCGCTTTTTTTTGGAATTGAATTTAGTTGGACTGCAAGTCAAAAAGAGAAATAAATTATAAATAACTAAGGAGGAATATGAAAATTTTATATGTTATTAGACATGCAAAATCGAGTTGGAAAGAAAAAGGGATAGACGATTTTGACAGACCTTTGAATGATAGGGGAGAGCGAGATGCTCCTTTTATGGGCGAGTTGTTAAATTCGTTAGGCTGCAAATTTGATTTAGTTTTGTCCAGTCCCGCTAAAAGAGCTCAAGCAACGGCTAAAATAATCTGTTCAAAAATCGGTTATAATCAAGAAAATATCGTTTTCAAAAGAGAACTTTATTTAGCTAATGTAAAAGAAATCGCGTCAACAATTTCAGAAATTAATAAAGAAGTAGAAAGTTTAGCGATTTTTGGACACAATCCTGGTTTGACTGAATTAGCAAATTATTTATCTGGAGAAAATAGTATTGACAACATTCCGACTTGTGGAATAGTGAAATTTGAATTATTTATTGAAAATTGGAAAAGCATAAGCAAAGGTATAGGTAAAATTAGAATGTTTGAATATCCAAAAAAATACTTCAAATAAATTAAGGATTAGTAGGTCTAATATCTATTTCGCTAACGTTAGCGCGCGATGTCAATGATAATAAAAAGGCTATTGTTTCCGCAACATCTTCTGGTTTTAAAATTTTATCAATTGACTTTGGGCTCATTGAAGTATTAAGTATCATATCTGTAGAAGTTGAACCTGGGCAAATAGCGGCAACTTTAATATTGTATTTCCTTAATTCGAGCATTAAAGATTTTGAAAATCCCATAACTGCGTGTTTGGTTGCAGAATAAGCTGTTCCCTCGACAAATCCATTTTTTCCGGCAAGAGATGAAATGTTTATAATTAATCCTTCATTTCTTTTAATCATAGATGGAACCACATTTTGAGTTAGCAAAAAAAGCGAGACAAAGTTTAGGTTTAGTTGTTTAATTAAATCTTCGTAAGTTATATCTAAAAAGTTTTTAAATATAGCCATTCCAGCGTTATTTATAAGTACGTCGATTTTATTATTGAATATTTCTATAATTTGGAGCGATGTTTCATTTAGAAATTTTACATCGGTAAGATCTCCAGTGAAAATATTACATTTAATATTATTGTTCTCGCAAATTTTTTTTGTTTCTTCAAGTTTTGTTTTATCTCTTGATATAAGAGCTAAATTGCAATTAAGCTGCGATAATTTAATCGCCGTTGCTCTGCCTATTCCTTTTGAAGCTCCAGTCAAAATTACATTTTTGGTCATTACAAATCTCCTTTGATTGGACGCAATACTATTTCTTCTGGAACGACGGTAGTATCGTTTAAGTATAAAGAAACGATTAAACGAGCTATATCGCTAGCTTCCATCATTCTATCTTTAGATTCTCGAAGAACTTTTTCTGGCCAGATAGGAGTGCTTGTAGCTCCGGGAAGAACGTTGATGATTCTTATATTATGTTTTCTGACTTCTTCTCGCAAACAATCTGCATAACTTAATAAACCGGATTTTGATGCAGTATAAGCGGAACTATTATAAAAAATTTTTTTTGCGACTACTGAAATAATGTTGATTATTGTTCCGTTTTTATTTTCTATCATCGAAGGCAAAACGCTTTTAATGGCGTAAATAGCTCCTAATAAATTTGTATCGATTATTTCTTTAATTTCATTCAGGGAGTTGTCTTCGGCTTTTTTAAAGGATGTAACGCCGGCGTTATTTATTAAACAATCAATTTTTGTTTCCGAAAGAATTTGTTTAACAGTTTGTTCTACGTTTGCCGATGAAGCGACATTACAAGGAATAGTTTTTATTTGTAAATTTTCAGCTTCAAGTTCTTTTTTTAATAATTCCAGCATATTTGTTCTTCGAGCTGAAGCGTAAACATTAGCGCCAACTCGAGCGAATTCTTTAGCCAATTCTTTTCCGATACCGGAACTGGCTCCTGTTATCCAAATTGCATTTAATTTATTTGGCATATTTTATTAATAATTTTTTAACATATTTAAAACTAAACAATCGAAAATATAATTTAAATGTTTTAAAGTTTTGAACCTGAAATTAAGTTTAGAAATTCCATGCGAGTTCTTGTGTCTTCTCTAAATAATCCCAGCATAGAGCTTGAAGTCGCGATCGAATTTTGTTTTTCGACGCCTCGCATCATCATACACATATGTCGCGCTTCAGTTACCACAGCGACGCCTTTTGGCGATAAATACTTTTGCAATGTTTCCGCGATTTGTTGCGTCATTCTTTCTTGAACCTGCAACCTTCTGGCAAAAACGTCGACTATTCTAGGAATTTTGCTTAGTCCGACAATTTTTCCATTCGGGATGTAAGCTACATGAGCTTTGCCATAAAATGGAAGCATATGGTGCTCGCACAAAGAATAAAAATCAATATCTTTGACGACGACCATTTCATCGTATTTTTCAAGGAAAATAGCTCCATTTAAAACTTTTTCTATATCTTTTTTATAACCTTGAGTCAAAAATTCATATGCTTTAGCTACTCTTTTGGGCGTTTTTATCAGACCTTCTCTATTTGGATTTTCTCCAATTTCTATAAGTATTTCTTTTACAAAATTTTCGATTTTTTCAAAATCCATATAATATTCTAATAATTTTTTACGATAATTATTCCCCTCTATATTCAGCTATATTGTTTTCCGTTTCATAAACTTTTACGGAATATAAAAGATTTTTTGGCAAATGTTGAGAAAGAATTTGCCAAAAAGCGACTGCAAGATTTTCTGTTGTAGGAATTATATTTTGTAAAAAATCCACGTCATAATTTAAATGTTTATGATCAACTTTGTCAATTATATGTTGCTTAATAATTTTTTTTAACAAAGATAAATCAAATAGATAACCAGTTTTTGGATCGATTTCTCCTTTTAAGGTAATTTCTAAAGTGTAGTTATGCCCATGACCATTTTTATTGGCGCATTTTCCGTATATATTAAAATTTTCTTCTTCGCTTAGATTAGGATTATATAATCTATGCGATGCGCTAAATTTTTCAATTCTTGTTATATAAACCATTTTTTCTCGTAAAACAATTGTTAAATAATAATATATTAAATATCTTTCAAAACTTCTTTCACATGTCCAGGAACTTTAACTTTAGGATAAATTTTATTGATAACGCCTTTTTCATCAATTATAAAGGTTGTTCTTTCAACTCCTAAATATTTTTTCCCATACATTGATTTTTCTTTCCATACTCCATATTTTTGCAACGTTTCTTTTGATTCGTCGCTTAAGAGATAGAAATTTAAATTGTATTTTTCTGCAAATTTTTTATGACTATCTAAGCTGTCTGGACTTATTCCTATTACTATTGCATTTTTTGATTCAATATCAGGCAAAGATTCGTTAAAATCGCAAGCTTCTTTCGTACAACCGCTAGTATTATCTTTTGGATAAAAATATAAAATTATTTTCTTGCCTTTGAAATCTTTTAAACTTATGATATTGCCTTTATGATCTGGCAACTTAAAATCAGGAGCTTTATCGCCTTCTTTTAACATAAAATTTTTTCCTTGATTTTATTAATATCTGGGAAGATTTGGATCTAATAGTTTACTCCATGCTTCTATTCCGCCAGATAAATTGTAAACGTCGTTAAAACCATTTTTTATTAGTATTGCGCAAGCTAATAAACTCCGCGAACCATGATGACAATAAACTATAATTGATTTATCTTTTGGCAAAGAGTTTAATTCTTTAGCAAGTTTTTTTAGACTAATATGAAAAGAATCGGGTAAAGATACAATTTCTATCTCCCAAGACTCTCTTACGTCAAGCAATAAAGTCGAGCTATTATTTTTTAAAAAATTTTTAGCTTCGATTGGCGATAGGGATTTAATCATTTTATTTCAATTTTTTTAATTCTTCTTGAATTTTTTCATAATTAGGCTCTTCGCCGGCATTTTCAAGTATTTCTATATAACGAATTATGCCCTGCTTATCGATTATAAACGCGCTTCTTTTAGCTACGCCTTTAAAGTCAAATTTGCCAGGAGCGAAAACTTCGTAAAAAGCTCCGTATAATTTTGAAATTTCTTTATTAAAATCTGAAAGCAACGGAAAATTGAATTTTTGTTTTTCGTTCCATAATTTTAAGGAGAAAGGACTATCAACGCTAATCGCAAAGATTTGCGCGTCTAACTCCTCGTATTGTTTTAAACTGTCTCTGAAAGAGCATAATTCTTTTTCGCAAACGCTTGTATTTACTAATGGGAAAAAAAGCAAAACAATATTCTTTTTGCCAATATAATCAGACAATTTAGTTTTTTCTAAATTATTATTAAATAATTCAAAATCTAAAGCTTTGTCTCCAATTTTTAACGACATAATTATCTCCTTTTAATTTAATTTTCTGCCGATTTTTAAAGTAACTTGAAATTCGACTTTTTCATCTTGAGTAATTCTTCCTCTGATTTCAACAGTTTCGAACCAGGCTATTGGCTTTTCTTGCTTTGCTTCATTAAGAGCTTGTTTAATAGCTTCTTCAACGCTTTCCGTAGATACGCCTGTTCTTTCGATAATTTCGTATGATTTTGTCATTTTGCTTTTCCTTTTTTGTTTTAAAAAAGTTTTTAGTAATTTTCTTTTGGTAATAATAACAAATATAAGTATTTCAAAAGTTCTTAAAATAAAAAATAATTTTTATTCAACTACTGCAATTATAAATAAATTTCTTTTTTAATCTTTTTCCATAATTTAACTAATTAAAATTTAACGATAATTCTTTCGCTGCAAGTTAAAAAAAATTTTTTTTCTTAAATAATTTTTTTTAGATTTAGTACAATTGAATTAAACGATAATATATTAAGAGGAGTTTATGAGCGAAAAAATTACATTAAAAATAGGACACATCAGAATAACAGATCATTTAATTTTGGGAATAACTAAATACAAGCAGGATAGTGGAGAGGAAAAATTTGAACATTTTCATTTAGAAACGGTAGTAAAAACAGGATGGAACGAAGTCGACGAAGGCATAACAAGCGGAGAATTGGACGGAGCTTTTATTCTAGCGCCAATGGCGATTGATTTATTTAAATCCGGTCAGAAAATAAAATTAATTTTATTAGGTCACAAAAATGGAAGTTCATTTGTAAAAAATAAAAGAGCTAAAATACAATCATTAAACGACTTAAAAGGCAAAACAGTTTTAATTCCTTATCAACTTTCTATTCATCATATGCTGTTGCATAAGCTTTTAGTTGAAAGCGGATTAAAGCCTGGATTTGACGGCGACGTTAAATTAGAAGTAATAGCTCCATCTCAGATACCTGAAGCCGTTCAATGGGATGAAGAAGGAGAAATAGGAGGATTTATAGTCGCCGAACCTTTTGGCTCTCAAGTTATTACGGAAGGATATGGCGAAGAATTTTATCTATCAAAAGATTTATGGCCTAATCATCCTTGTTGCGTTTTCATTTTAAAAGAAGATATACTAAAAAATCATCCGCAAGCCGTTAAAGAATTAATTCAAAGTCTTGTTAAATCGGGCGAATTTATTGAAAAAAATCCGGATAAAGCCGCTGAAATTGGCTCCTCTTTCTTAAATCAAAAAGTAGAAGTGCTCAAAAGAGTTCTAACTACTCCTCCAGATAGAATAAGAACAGACGAATTGTTGCCTATTGCTGAAGATTTAGATAAAATACAAAGTTATATGACTGAAAAAATGGGCGTAATGAGAAGCAAAATTAATATTAATGACTTGCTTGAATTAACATTTGCAAAAGAAGCAGGCGCTAAATAAATATTTAAATAACGACGAGCCAATTAAAGCTCGTCGTTTTTAATTAAAGCTTCTCGGAGTATAAAAAGCTTGCCATTTCAAGGAATTTATAAGATTTAGAAATTAATTCATAAGGATCCTTAAGAAATCCATCCATAAGCAAGGAAGTTTCAAAAAGGTATTCAGCTGCGTCTTTAATTATGGGATCATTGTCATTTGATTTAAAAATCTTTATTAAAGATCTAACAATTTTATGAGTTGGATTTATTTCTAAAATTTTTTTAGGTATTGTCGTTTCATTTGTAGCGTTATTAATTATTTTTTGCATGTATGACGACATAGTATCGTCTGGATTGATCAAACAAGCGGGGCTATCTATCAATCTTTTCGAAATTTTAACATCTTTAACTTTGTCTCCTAAGATCGATTTAAATTTATCGACCAAACTTGAAAGATGCAATCGATCTTGTTCCGATAATTCTTCAACATCTTTTTTTATTACCTGAGAATCTTCTAAGTTTTCAATTTGAGCGAGATTGGCCTGATCAATGGATTTAAATTCATAATCTTTATACTTTTCAAGAGAAGTCAAAATAAATTCGTCTACTGGATCGTATAAAAACAAAACCTCTATCTCTTTTCTTTTGAAAATTTCCAAACGAGGATCGTTTTCTAAAGCTTTTCTTCCAGATCCGGATAAAAAATAAATTGCTTTTTGTTCGTTTTTACATTTGTTAAGATAGTCGTCTAAAGAAATAATTTCTTCTTCATTAGAGCATGAAGAGGAATTAAATCTTAATAATTTTTTAAATTTTTCTTTATCGGTTACTTTTGAATAACCAAATTTCAAGATTTTGCCATGGGCTTTCCAAAAATCGTTATATTCGTTAGGCGAATTTTCAGCCTTTTTAGAAAGATGGTTCAAAATATTAGTTTCGATAGAACGCGCAATTTTGTTAAATATAATATTTTCTTGTAAAGTTTCTCGTGAAATATTAAGCGGCAAGTCTTCAGAATCGACTATGCCTTTAACAAAACTCAAATATTCAGGCAATAAATCTTTAGATTTGTGTTGAATTAAGACTTTTTTAACATAGAGATCTAATCCATAATTTTCCTTTGATAAGAAAAGAAAGTCTATCGATTTTTTTGGGATAAAAAGCAAAGCATAATATTGAATTGGAGCGTCCACAGAGACGTGAATTACATCCGAGGGTTCTTCATAATCGTAAGTTAAAAATTTATAAAATTCTGAATATTCGTCCTTGGAGATTTGATTTTTAGGTTTTCGCCAAATAGCTTCAATCGTATTAATTTTTTCGTTCTCTATATATATAGGATAAGAAATAAAATTAGAATGTTTTTTAATAGCGCTTACTATCGTATTTTTTTCAAGGAATTCAAGCGCGTCGTCTTTTAGCAGCAATTCCACGCTTGTCCCTCGAGGAATATTTTCTTCAATTTCATAAGCTTCAAAAATGCCATTGCCTTCGGATTTCCATAGGATAGGTTTAGAATCTGATTTATATGATTTTGATTTAACGCAAATTTCTTTTGCGACCATAAAAGCAGAATAAAATCCCACGCCAAATCGACCGATAATATTATTAACTTCGTTTTTGTTTTCTGAAATTAATTTTAAAAAATCCTCGGCGCCAGATTTAGCTATAGAGCCTAAGTTTTCAATTGCTTCTTCTATAGTTAGTCCAATTCCTGTATCTGAAAAAATTAATTTCTTAGAATCTTTATCTATTTTAATTTTAATTTCAAGCGGCAAATTTTTATCTGCGTATTCTTCGCTTTTAAGGGAAATGAATCGAATTTTTTCAAGCGCGTCCGAGGCGTTTGAGATCAACTCTCTTATAAAAATTTCTTTGCTTGTATATAAAGAGTTGACCAGAATGTCTAATAATTTTTTTATTTCAGCTTTAAATTCGTAAGTTGACTTTTTTGATTCAACCATTAAGCCTCCTGAATTAAAATCAAATTTTAAAAAATTAAACCGGGGATAATTCCCCGGCTTGACAAGAGAGTTGATTAGCTAATTTTAATTTCAATTTCTTTTGGTTTAGCTTCTTCCGCTTTGGGCAAAATGATTGTCAACAAGCCGTCTTTGAAATTAGCTTCTATTTTGTCCTCTTTAATTTTATTTGGGACAGAAAATGATCTAAAGAACTTGCCGTAAGATCTTTCAATTCTATGATATTTTACGTCTTTATTGTCGCTTTCAAATTTTCTTTCGCCGCTGATTGTCAATTGACCATCGTTATATGAAATCTTTACGTCTTCTTTTGTTAAACCAGGGAAATCCATTTTAATTTCATATCGTTCGTCATATTCCGCTATATCCGTAGAAGGCATCCAAACTAAATTTTGATCCTCGACATCTCGCAAGCGCAATCCGAATAAATTATCGAATTCATTGAACATCTTGTTGATTTCTCTTTCAAAGTTAATTAAATCTCTGATGGGATTAAATTTTACTAATGTCATAGTTATTTCCTCCTTATTTATTCAACATTTTATTTTCATAAAATTATTTTATTTCAATTTCTTTTGGCTTTGCTTCATCAGCTTTAGGAATATTTATTGTTAAAACTCCGTCTTTGAAATTTGCCTCAATTTTATCATGTTTTACATTTGAAGGCAAGCTAAATGATCTATAATACTTTCCGTAAGCTCTTTCAATCATATGATATCTAGCTTTTTTTTCCTCTTTTTCTTGTTTGCGTTCTCCGCATATAGCAAGTTGACCGTCGCAATAAGTAATTTTAACATCGTCTTTAGTCAAGCCAGGCAATTCAATTTTCAATTCATATTTGTCTTTATGTTCGATAATATCCGTTAAAGGGGACCATTCGGCTTTTTCATACTCTTCTATATCATTTTTAGCGTTCAAAAAACCGAATCTTTTTTGCAAACTTTCAAACATTTTGTTAAACTCCTTTTCGATTTTTAACATTTCTTTCGTTGGGTTCCATTTTGTTAATTTCATAGTTCCCTCCTCCTTTAATTATTTATTTTATTTCAATTTGTTTTGGTATGGCTTTTTCTTTTTTAGGAAGAGTTAACTCGAGAATTCCATTAGAGTATTCTGCCGATATATTTTGCGTATCTATAATATCTTCAGCTAACGTAAAAGTACGAGCGTAATTTGCCAAATCGCTTTCTTTTAATATGTAGTTATAAGAAGATTTTTTTTCTACATCATTTAGAGCCATTAAGGATAATACGTTTTTTTCTAATTTGAGTTTTATATTTTCTTTAGATATGCCAGGCAAATAAATATACAATTTGAAATTATTCTGAGTTTCAACAATATCAACTATTGGTTTTATCCAACTTTCATTTTCGATGGCTTTTTGCCAAATTTCATCATTTTTTACGGCGATATTTTCAATTATATTTTCTTTCATTTTAACCTCCTTAATTTGTTTTTTTAGTCTAATATAGTTTTTTCAATGTATGCGCCAAACATATAATATTGTAAATCAATTAAATATTATATTATTTTGTGAAAGACAATATTAAACAGAAAACGACATAATGTTACATAATTGACAGATAGTATTATTATGTATAATTTTGTCGCAGCAGAAAAAAATATAAAAAAACATAAAATTCAAATATAAAATTAAAGTTTACATTATTAAAAACGATAATAATTAAGCAAAATAATATTTTAAAAGATGAAAAAAATATTAGCTCTAACATTTATATTATCGCTTATACAGTTTAGCTCTAATTATGCTCAATTAGATTTAAATGATCCTGTCATAAGAATAGACCACATTTTAAAGAGAATCGATAGAAAGATTAGATTAGACAAAGATTACTTAGACATTTATATTATCAAAGCTGATAAAGAGGTTTTCAAGGATACTAAATTAAGATATTTAAGAACTGCGAAAGGAGATACTTTAGATTTATATGGAGCAACCGGAGGACAAATTACTTATACGATCGGTTTTTTAAAAGCAGGAACAGCTTTAGATTCGATGGTACTTTTGTATATAGATAAAACTACAAGGGACACTTCAGCTGCTACTGGCGGGGGATTAGGAAGAGGAGGCGGAGGAGCGGTAGAAGTAACCGAAAGGATATATTTTTTTAGAGATTTATATTATTTAAAAAAATTAGAGTATGAAAAATATAAAAGATTGTATGCTTATGTAAATGATTACATTGAAGCCAAAGAGATGGAAGCTTTAAGAAATGAAAAAGCTACAGTATCTGAACCTAAATCAACCTTAGGAATTAAACCCGACGACGAAGTAAAAGCAAAAGAGGGGCTTTCTTCAAGAGACAATACTGATTATTTAAACTATCATAGAACGAATAATTATCATAAATATCCTATTTATCCAAAAGACGATGGCGGAGCAAGAAGAAAAGGAGGAGGAGGGGGAAATCTGGTTAATCCATTGAATATAGATTTTAATTTTGCAACCTTAACAATCGCTCATGAAAAACTTGATTTTGGTCCAGGATTGGCAAGTTTTCATTTTTCAACAGAAGATAGAGTTTTGAATTTATTGCCTATCCAATCAAATCAATTGCATATGGGATTTAGGTTTTTAATAAGTTCTAATGGCGATTTGACAAACATGAAAGATCAATTTGTTCTTGACGCAAAAGTATTAGCTCGTTTAGGTTTGGCTGGAAGTTCGATTATGAGCGCTTTTCCAATGTTAATGGCTGATAAACCTAAAATTAACATTAAAAGCGGTTTTGGAATGGAATTAATGGGAACCAGACCTTTTGTTAACGCTCCTTTTATTAATATATATTTTTCTACTGGAACTCCAGATTTTACTAATCCTTCAATCAAATTTGGAAGAAATGATAGCTCGTGGGCTTATTGGTCTACAGCACAATGGGAGATGTCGCTTTCCTTTTTTTGGAATACTAATTTAGATAAAGAAGGAAGATTTAAAGCTGACGTAGGAATTGGCAATTACGATATAACAAAAGCTAGTTACTTTGGAGGAATAATAGTTCCCCAAAAAAAGAAAGGTCTGTTTGCGAAAATGCAGCCTTTATTTAGCATAACTTATAACACTGTATTAAAAGAAAAAGATGGAACATATTCAGAAAAATTTGGAGGTTCTGCAAGATGGTTTGACAGTCGAATAAAAATATATTTTTGGTTCAAATTATTAGAATATAGACCTGATCATATGATAAGATTTGAAACTACTATCATTTCTGCTCCTGTTTTCAGAAAAATAAATCCTTGGGAAACAGAAGGCGGCGTTATGTTTCAAATAAGGTATAGATATGGATTTCCCGTTTTATCAACAGTAAATGATTAAGGTTTTTTATGAGAATAAATTCAACGAAAAAATTAGGCGTTTTTATAGTACTGCTATTTATGACAATCGAAATTTATTCGCAAGTCGATAGAGAAATTGTAGAACTAGAAACAATTTATGAAAATTTAGAGTACAAAACCATAGCGTTCGACGATTTGAAAAAAAATTGGCTGATTAAAGATCCTATTTTAACAAGAGAAATATTTAATAGATTTATCGTTAATAACGGTTTGTATGAAAATGGAAGAAGACTAAGATTGCATGAAATAAAAAAGAAAGCTGAAGTTATATACGAGGACAAAGCTTACGTTGAACTTAAGATGAGATATTATGACAATGAAATTGAAAGCATAAAATTTATTTCGGAAACAGAAGCAAAGAAAAGACCCGACAAAAGAATTTATCTTTTCGATCCAATTGAAGATTGCGTTTATATAAGGGAAATTTTAGGCGATAGAGTTTATAATCTTATACAAAGTCGTTCTTATAGTATGAATGATATAACGAAAGATTATTTTGAATCAAACGTCGGTTATTATTTTGATTTATATTTCAACGCTCTTGATTCAGAATTGATGGTTTGGTCGACTACTTCCGATTATAAAAACAAATATATGGTTTCTATCTTTGGACAATGGGGAAACGATAAAATTTGCGTGCCAGGATGGTATTCTACTGATTTAGTTATGGGAGTAAAATTAAGTTATACAGATAAAGTAAAAAAAGATAGAGCAATAACATACTATTTGTACAACATTCAATTAGGTTCTGGTTTTACCGCAAGGCAGCCATTTAAGGATGATAGAGTAAGACCAAGAAATCTGTTTAATTCAGGCACAAATTTTTATTTCAAATTTTCTGGCAATCCATTATTCTTTTTGAGAGTAGAAAATTTTCAAATGGGAATCGAAGGATTGACAACTTTGGAAGATAAGGCCTATCAAGATTATAAAATTAATTATGCGGCAAGTTTTTATTCGATGAAAAATTATTTAGTTTTTCAAATGAAACAAAGCAGAATTTTAAATTTATTCGATTTTGGAGAATTAGAATTGGGATTAGGGTATGCGACACATGATATATATCATTTTATCTTAGATAATGCAATGCAAAGAGTAGTTATGTTAGAGCCTAAAAGAGATATAATGTTGCCTTTTTTCGAGGTGGGAGTTTCAAGGGAGGGGGGATTATTGCAACATAATGTATCTATAACATTTAATTGGAATAATGAAAGCTCTTATGGGTGGTTAGCTTTTAGAGGAATGTTTATGTTAAGCAATACAGTTGGTTTTGATTTCAGGTATTTTACGGCTGTGGGGAATGTTTATAATTTGCCATTCTGGCAATCTGAGGGATATTATATAGTATTTTCGCCAATTTTTAGAATAGTTTATTGATAAAAATTATACTTTCTTAATGAGCATTTAATACTTTAAATTTAACCGCTTGTTGAATTTTAAAAGAGCGTTGTCCAAAAAGCTAAATTTAAAATTTTTTCATTCGATAATTTATATGAAATTATAGGCTTTATGAGACAATATGTCTGATAATAATAGTAAAAACAATAGTTATCTAAATGTTATAAACAAAATAAACAATTATTCTTTTCAACTGTATTGCCATTTAACTACAAAGCTTTATAATAAAAAGGCAGAGGCAATTATGAAAGCTTTAGCTTATAAATTTTCGGTATTTTTAATAATTTTATTGAATTTAAATAATATAGCTAAGGCTCAATCAATAACAATAAATCAGCCTACAACTTCGTCTAGATGGAATTCAGGCAAACAACATATAATTATATGGACTGCAAGCGGAATAACTAATGTCGATATAGAATATTCTACAAATGGAGGAGCTAATTATTTTACAATTGCAACGAGTGTGGACGCATCCTCTGGTTCTATCTCGTGGGATATACCTTCGGCAATAAGCAGCAATCAGTGTAGAATAAGAATAAAAGAATCTGGAGGATCTACAACGGCAACAACTGGAAATTTTACTATTGGATACATACAAATAACTCAACCAACAGCTGGAGCCGTATTGCAGGCTGGCAGTAGTTTTAACTTAACATGGTCAAGATATCAAGTTACTAACGTATCAGGATTTTATTCGATTGATGGAGGGCAAAATTGGACGATTTTGTTTACAAGTTCAAATAGTGGAAATTATAATTGGAATCCTATTCCAAATACTCCTTCTTCAAATTGTAGAATTAGAATAGTTGATGCTGCGGGCGGTTCTTCGATATTTGAAATTTCTCCTACTTTTTCAATTGTTTCATTGCAATTAACTTCTCCCAGCGGAGCTGTTATTGAAGGCGGAACCCAATTTCCAATTTCATGGACAGCGAATGGAGTATCGCAAGTAAATTTATATTTTTCGCTCAATGGAGTAGGCGGACCGTGGACTTTGATTACTACTACCCCAATTTCAGCAGGTTCCTCTCCATATGTCTGGAATGTACCAACATCTTATTCTTCAAATGTTTATTTAAGAGTTCAAGATGCTGCATATTCTTCTATTTATTCTAACAGCTCTTCTGCAAATACTATTGCGAATATTACAATAACGGATCCCACAAATGGTACAAAATTATTCAAAGGCGTAATTTACAATATTCAATGGCAAAAAAATCAGATAAGTTCTGTTAATGTTTCATATACTACAAATAACGGAGGCAGCTGGACGAGCATAAGTACAAATAATGCTGGAACTTCTGTAGGTTGGGCTCCTCCAGCTTCTGGAAATAACTATAAAATAAGAGTTTTTGATGCGGCTGGTTCCGGAGTAGATGACACAACAGAAGTAATAACCGTAGCTTCAATTAATGTGGTTTATCCAAACGGGGGCGCTGTATTAAATGTCGGTCAAAATATTAGCATACTATGGACAAGCGAATATGTTAATTCTGTGAATATTTTATATTCTTCGAATAATGGAACAAGTTGGAATACAATTGTTTCAAATCAAGACGCTTCAACTGGCAATTATACATGGACAGTACCAGATATTATAACTAATCAATTACTAATCAGAATTGCAGATGTTTCTAATCCAAGTTCATATTATGATCAGAGCGATGCTGCAAATTCGATCGCTAAAATACAAGTGGTTAATCCATCTAATGGAGTTAAATTAGTAGCTAATAAAATTTATCAAATAAGGTGGAATAAAAGCGGAGTAAATGCAGTAAATATTTTGTATTCAACAAATGGCGGAAGTAGTTGGAACCCAATTCCAGGAGCGAATAATTTAGCAGGAAATACATTTGATTGGACTGTTCCAAATGAGCCATCCAATAATTGTAAAATTAAGATTGAAGACGCGGCGGCTTCAGGGATAGTAGGATATTCTACGGGAACGTTTACAATTTCAAAATTGCAATTAATTTATCCGAATGGAGGAGAAGTATTTCAAACTAATAAGACGGGAATTTTTCAATGGAATTCGGCATATGTAAGTTATGTAAATATAAAATATTCTACAAATGGCGGAACTACCTGGCAACCTATTGTTGCTAATAGAGACGCCACAACAGGAACGTATACATGGCCTCTTGTTCCTAACGTTGGCTCTAATAACGTTACTTATAGAATTGAAGATGTCGATGATCCGACAAATAATTTTGATCTTTCTGACGGACCTAATACCATAGGCTTATTAGAATTTACAAATCCTCTAGGCGGGGAACATTTTCAAGTTGGGAATAATTTAACGATTACATGGAACTCTTCGGGTAATTTAACTACTGTGGATATTTATTATTCGCTTGACGATTTTGCAACTCAAACTCCAGTAGCAACAGGGGTAAACGCTTCGGCTGGAAGCATAAATTGGATAATTCCAAATATTCCATCAAATAATGTTAAGCTAAAAATTAAATCGGGATCCGTATTAGAAGATGTTACGCCCGCTTTTGTAGTTGGCAATTTACAAGTAGTTTATCCAAATGGCGGAGAATTTTTCTTTTCTGGCGAAAATAGAAACATTCAATGGAGAAGTTGGAATGTTAGGCAAGTAAGAATTGAATATAGCACAGACGCTGGGGGAACATGGAATTTAATAAAAGCTCCTGAACCAAGTCTTATAGCTGGAGAGCTTAATTCTTATGTGTGGACTGTTCCGAGCATAGCTTCTAATCAATATCGAGTTAGAGTTAGCGAATATAATTATGAGACCGATATTTTTGATATAAGCAACGCTAATTTTACAGTTTCTTCAATAGATTTGTTAACGCCAAATGCAGCCGGATTAATTTTCGACGTTGGAAGCGTAGTGTCAATAACATGGCTGGCGGGGCCTGCTTTAGCCGGGGTGAATATTGAATATACTACAAATAACGGTTTAAATTGGATAACAATACAAAATGGAGTTTCTCCGACAGCTGGTTCCTATAATTGGACTGTGCCTAATACTCCAACAAATCAAGGCAGAGTAAGAGTATATGAAACTGGCAATTTATCTGTTATGGATCAAAGCGATAATATGTTTACGATAAGATCACTTACTTTAATACAACCAAATGGCGGTTCGATACAAGCGAGCAGAAACTATCAGATACAATGGACAAACATTAGCACTGTAACTAATGTAAAAATTGAATATTCATTGAATAATGGATTGTCTTGGACAACAATAGAAAATAGTTATCCAGCCGCAGGCGGAACGTATAATTGGAGCGTGCCAAATGTGACTAGTTTACAGGCATTAGTAAAAGTAAGCGATGCCGGAACAAGCGGAGCATCCGTAACAAGCGCTAATGTTTTTGCAATTAAGAGATTGGAAATACTAAATCCATCGTTAGGAGAAAATTGGTTGAATACTACAACAAGAAAAATACGATGGAATTCGCAACATATTACTAATGTAAGAATATATTTATCAACTACAGGAGGAGCTCCTTGGGGAGCTCCAATAGCAACAGTAGCGGGTGGATTGGGAGAGTATGATTGGATTGTAACAGGAAATCCAACGACAAATGCGAAAATTAGATTGGAGGATGAAAGCAACGCAAATATTTTTGCTGAAAGCGATTTGTTTACTTTAAGCAGAATTACAATAACATCGCCGACTGCTGGCGTAGGCTGGAGAACTAATACAAATCAGACTATAAGTTGGACGTATCAAAATGTAACAAATTTGCAAATTCAATATACTACTAATAATGGAACAGATTGGTTTAATATCGGAGCAATTACTCCAGCAAGCGATGGAAGCAAAATATGGAATACAAATGTAACGCCTTCAGAACTTTGTAGAATTAGACTAATAGACGCAGATAGGCCTGGTTATAATTACGTAACAAGCGGTTTATTTACAATCGGAGATATTACAATAATTACTCCAAATGCCAGCACTAATTGGCAAGCGGGAACAACGCAAATAATATCATATGTAGCCAATGGTATTTCAAATGTAAGAATTGAATATTCGCCAGACGACGGGGCGAGTTGGCCAACAGTTATAGTAGCATCAACGTCAAATACTGGAACTTATAATTGGAATATACCGGGAGGGTTTGCATCTACTACTGCTAAAATAAGGATTAGCGATCCTGTGACAGGTTTAGGCATAAGCTCCGTTAGCAATAGATTTACTATAAGCCAATTGGTTATTACTTATCCAACTGCAAGCGGAATTATTTTACAAGCCGGGAACACCTATAATATTACCTGGTCAAGCTCAGGAATAGGAAATGTTAAAATTGAACTGTCGACAGATAATGGAATAACTTATTCTATTGAAGTTGTTGCTTCTACGACAAATGACGGAGTTTACGAATGGACTATTCCAGCAGGAACTTCCATTAGTCAAGCTCGAATAAAAATTAGCGACGTTACAGATCCAAATAAATTTTCTGCAAGCGCGAATCCATTTTTGATAGGATGGTTGCAATTAACTAATAATATGAGCGGAGTAAATTGGCAAGCTGGTCAAATTAAAACTATTACTTGGAATAGAAGTACAAGTTTGTCTGGTCAAAATATAAGAATTCAATATTCTTTAGACGGTGGAGGAACGTGGACTAATATTGTCGGTTCAATAGCTGCAAATGCATTGTCTTATAATTGGACTATTCCTAATATAGTTTCAAATGGTCTTGCTCTTATAAGATTAACTTATCCAACAAATAATTCATTTATAACAAGCGTATCAGATTTATTTACCTTAAGCAGGTTAGTTGTAAATACTCCAAACGACGGGACACAAAGATGGAAAACAGGGAATACCTATCCTATTACTTGGACAGGCACTTATGCTGGGAATAAAGTAAAAATTGAATATTCTGTTAATAATGGCTCTTTATGGAATTTGATAAATGACAATGTTGATAATACAGGCAGTTATAATTGGACAATACCTTCGGGTATATCAACAAACCAAGCGAGAATAAAAATAACTGCCGTTGGAGACGATACAAGATTTGATTTGAATGATAATCCGTTTACAATAGGAAATATACAAGTAACTTCTCCGATGGCGAGCTCAAAATGGCAAGTTGGTTCGACTCAATTAATTACATGGGTGGCTAGCAATAGCCTAACTAATGTGAAAATAGAATATTCTCCAAATGGTTCAGATAGTTGGATTACAATAGCTAATAGCGTAACTGCAAGCAGCGGACAACATATATGGAATCTAAGCTCGCCAGCTCCAACCCCTTCAAATACTGCCGTAATTAGGATATCAGATGCTAATACGCCAACAGATATAATCGCATTAAGTCCAAGTTTCACTGTTGTAAGCATAAATGTTACCGCTCCAAATACGGCTATAAAATTAAAAGCTGGAGAGAATTATAATATTCAATGGAGTTCTCAATTTATCAATGATGTTAAAATTAAATACGCAAGCAATGGAGTTGATTTTTCAGATGTTGCTACAGTTCCAGCCACTCCTTCAAGTTATAATTGGACTGCGCCGCTTATTCCAACAAATCAAGCAAGAATCAGAATAGAAGACGCTTCAGAAAGTTCTATATACGATATTAACGATGTTGCTTTTACAATTGCTAATGTTAGCGTCGTTACGCCAAATGGCGGTCAAGAATTGCAGGTAGGCAAAGCTTATAATATAACATGGACGACTCAATATGTAACAAATGTAAAAATAGATTTTAGAAAAGACGGAGGAGCTTGGTCTAATTTACATCCTGATTATTTAACAACTTCGCAACCTTTTGTATGGATTCCTACTGATGCTCATGTAACAAATCAGGGAGAAATAAGAATCAGCGATAAAGATTATTCTAATGTATATGACGTTTCTGACGCATATTTTAAAGTAAAAAAATTAGATTTAACGTCTCCTACGGGCGGCGAAGTATGGCAAAGCGGAACTTCTAAAAATATAACGTGGAGCGCTTCTGCTAATGTTAATTTGGTAGATATTTATTTTGCCGATAATGAAAATAATTTTATAAAAATTTTTGATAATGTTTCAGCTTCTGCAGGTTCTAAAGCTTGGACTGTAGGTTCGCCGACAACTAAAGCTCGTATTAGAATCGTAGACAATGATAACGATCAAATTCTTAGCGAAAGTTCTTCTAATTTTACAATAGCTGGTATATCGATTACATCGCCAACGACTGGAGCAGAATTATGGAGAGTAGGAGGAAGCGGCGAAATTACTTGGACATCTCAAAATGTTGGAAATGTAAAGATTGAACTATCTAGTACTGGAGGAGAACCTTTTTCAATTTTGATCACAGCTTCAACTGCCGCTTCAAGCGGGTCTTATACTTGGAATAACATACCATCAGCGGCGAAAACTAATAATGCAAAAATAAAAATTTCAGATGCTTCAAATTCAAATGTATATTCAATCAGCGAGCAGCCATTCAAAATAGTAGTATTTGATCTTTTAGTTCCAAACGCTTCGGGTATTACTTGGTTAGCTGGAAAATCATATACAATTTCCTGGTCAAGCGAGAATTTAACGGGCGATATCACAATCGAATATTCTCCGGATGGAAATCCATTAAATTATTCGTCGCTTGTTTCAGATGTTATGGCTTCCAACGGTTCTTGGCTATGGAATATACCACAAAGTCAAACTGCTACTACTCAGGGCAAAATAAGAATTAAGTCAAATTTAAGCCCAAATACTGTATTTGATATAAGCGATAATGCGTTCTCCATAGGAAAGATAACGGTAGTCAGTCCGAACGGAGGGGAGCAGATAAAGGTAGGGAGCAATGTAGTAATACAATGGAATGTAGTAAATGTGGCGAACATAAGGATAGATTACACGACAAACAACGGAGTAAGCTGG
>Ga0068706_1000063_pt1 | contig 49666 bp, 39 predicted proteins | sample YNPMSBMetaG_FD_65632 | JGI IMG/M metagenome (GOLD analysis project Ga0068706, IMG submission 65632) | Anoxygenic and chlorotrophic microbial mat microbial communities from Yellowstone National Park, USA - YNP MS-B MetaG | ecosystem: Environmental > Aquatic > Thermal springs > Hot (42-90C) >...
AAGTTGCCAGAATTAAGAGAAACGATTAAAAAGGAACTGAAACTTAACGAAACTATGGCTGTATAAATGTTAGCGAGACTCTCCAAATTTCAACTAAACTTGAATAATTGCCTCTATTTAATAAACTCTCTTTTGATTAATTAAAACAAGTTGTCAATAATTTCGATAAATCCTTTCTTATATCATTTGTTATTTTATTTAAAGTTGTATTTATATAAAATATTTTATATTTAGCTTTGCCAACTTTAAAGGGATGTTTCAAATTTTCTATCAAGGCAATTTCTAAACTGTTTCAACCTTCACGGCAACAACCAAAATTATGTCGACGTGACGCAAGCTTTGCAATTTATTTATTTTATAATTTCATTTAATTCTTTTTGATAATAAATAAATAATAAACTCGACGCTTTTATGAGAATATCTTTTACTTTACAAAGATTATTAGAATAGGAAATGCGAAATTTTTATTAGCAAATAATTTTTTCTGTATTGTTTAGTTTTTATAAATAACTTTTTATTTTTTGTATAAGAGTTTTTTATTTTTTTACAACTTAAATAAAATCGATAATAATTTTTGGTTTTTATGAAAAATTATATAATAGTCGCGATAGGCTCCGCGCTTGGCGGAATGACGAGATATTTTTTTTCAAATATTGTATATAAGTTTTTAAGTCCATCTTTCCCATATGGAACTCTGACAGTAAATATTATAGGAAGTTTTCTAATCGGCATATTTCTTTTCTATCTTGACGCAAACGAAATGATCTCCTCCGAGATGAGAATTTTTTTAACCGTCGGTTTTTGCGGCGGACTTACTACTTTCTCCACGTTTAGTTATGAAACTTTTAGATTATTTCAAGACTCGCAATATTTTTTCGCGACAATGAATATTTTACTAAATTTAACAAGCTCTTTAATTGGAGTCGTTGTCGCATTTGTTATTTCCAAATAAGGGGGATATATGGAACTTAAAAGAGAAGCGAAACTTTTAAGAATTTTCGTAGGCGATTCCGATAAAATTTCTGGCATTCCAATCTACGAACATATCGTTTTCGAAGCAAAAAAAGCGGGACTTGCTGGAGCTACCGTTTTTAAGGGATTTATGGGTTTTGGTCGTTCGAGCAGATTGCATACGACTAAAATTTTAAGGCTGTCGGAAGATTTGCCGATAATAATTGAAATAGTAGACGAACTTGAAAAGATAGACGCTTTTCTTCCCAAACTTGACGAAATATTTGAAAAAGCAAATTGCGGCGGTTTGGTGACTATAGAAAAAGCGGAAGTAATAAAATATTCGGGAACAAAAAAATAAAATTATAATTTGCTATCTTAAACATCTGTTAAATTGCAAAATAACGAAATTTAAAAAAAGCCGATTAGAAAAATATTTTATAGAGCGCATTTTTTAAATTCTCGACAACTTTCCGCCGAGTCTTTTATATATTGAAGAGTCATTATGCGAATATTTGAATTATTTGTCTAAAATCTTTTCGTATAAATTAAAAAGTTTTTGTCATTTGTAATTCTTGCAATATTCGGATAGCTTGCAAAATTTTTTTGACGCTTTTATAAGACAAAATCATTCTTTTGAAACAACTTGCCAGAAATTCTTTTTAAAATCCGAGTTTAAAATATATTCCTTGAATCGAATATTAAATGCGATTACATTCTCGGCTTGATTTATATCGCAAGTTAATTTTTGAAGAGCAATTTCTAAATCGATTCATTTATTCATCCAAAGTTCAGCAGTAATTTTATAAGCTTTAGCGGCTTCTTGATATGTGGAGAACCATATACGCTTGATTATATCTTCATCGTCTTTTACTAGAGTAGATTTATAATAATAAAGCGACCCGTCGGCATAAGCAAACATCTGACAATTATTATAATTTCTCTATCTGATGTCAAATCTTTCTGATATGCTGGTCGTTTTGGTATCTACGATTAAATATATATTTAACAATTATTTTTTTAAATCAAAAATCGATTTTTAACTCAAATTATGATATATATGAGCAAATTATAATTATCATCGAACAATTAACACTTTAAATTTTCGATTATTCAAACGGCAATTCAAAAAAATATTTGGCGTAAAAATAAATCTATTACGCAAAATTAATTAAATTTTTTTTTATCTCTCAGGAGCCAATTTTTCCATACCTTTCATATTTGGAAAAAAGTAAAACTATTCTTTTATTCTCTTTCTCAATTGGAAAATAAAACTTATAATTATTATCTTTTATCCAGAAATAACTTTCTTTATTATTTCTTTCAAAAACGCTTTTTAAATAATCGTATTTTTTTTTATCGCATTTATAAAACGAATTTCCAAAGTATGGGTCTTTTAATTTATCTTTATCAGACCAACTTGATATTTGTAAAAAAAACAGTTTCGCTGTTATACCTGTCGCTTATAATTAAGTAGACGGCTAGAAATTCTTTTTTTTGATTTGAAAGAATAGTCAATATTTTAGGAATTTTATCTACATTCTTCTTATCGCCGCTATAAAAAATTAAATCTTCAATCGATTTTGAAAATCAATTAATTATATCTTGAGCTTCGGAAATTAATTTATTTTTTTTGCTCTCTCGACTCAAATAATCGCCAAGAAACAAAAAAGATATCAATGCGAATATTATTAATCCGCTTATTAAAAGAATTTTTTATTGAATATCGATTTAGTTTCATCGAGTTTCATCTCTTGCTTTTTTTGATCGGCTATTATGCTTATATTTATGCTTACGTATAGAATCGCCGCGCAAGCGACTAAAACAAAAGCAAAAGCTATAAAGGAAAAGATAAATTCAGAAGTATTTTCGGCGAATTCTTTTAAATTAAATGTTATTGAAATTATCATTCCTATAAACCACAAAATTATTATAGCCACTGCGGCGACAATTATTCAGATTGAAAGATTTGCTATTTGAACTTTAAGATATTGCTTCATTGACAGCCTTTTTTATTTTTTTTAATATTTATTCTTGTTTTATAATCTATCAAAAAAATATAAACATTGTCGATTTTTTATTTCAAGTAGAAAAGTAATAATTCGTAAACTATTTCTAATACTTTGATTGAATCATATATTTCTCAATTATTATTAAAAGCAAAAAGAATTTCAAATTCTTCATTTCAAATATCTTCTTTTCTAGTACATATTTTACATTTGCAATATCTTTGTTTTTTATTCTTTATTTCAACAAAATCATTTTCCTTACGCTTGAAAAAATGCGTCCGTTTTCGTCAAAGGCTTTTAAACTTAAGCAGTAAACTCCGCTTGAACAATCGCTCATATCGATTGAAAGATTGTGAACTCCTTTTTCCTTTTCTTCATTAATAAGCGTTAGTATTTCTTTTCCAATAATATTTAAAATTTTTATTTCCACAAACGCTCTTGCTGGCAGAACAAATTCGACATTTGTTTTGGGATTAAATGGGTTTGGATAATTTTGTTTTAAAACGAACTCGCGCGCGATATCGCTTTCTTTTTTTGCGGAAACGACTTTATTCGAGGAACGATAAATTCCATAATAATCCATACCAGCATATAAATAGCCGTTTTTTGAAGCGCCTAAGCTTAAAACATATTTATCTTGCCCCATTCCGTCGTTTAATAAAGAAAAACTATCGCCTGAATTTGTCGAACGATATACCCAGTATCCCCTAGTTCCAGCGTATATATTGTTTCCATCTATCAAAAGGCAACTATAATCAGGACCAGTAGTTTGACTAATTAAATTCCAACTCTGTCCATTGTCTGTGGATCTATAAATTCCATATCCATAAGTTGCAAGAAAAACAACTCCAGAAGAAGAAATAGCGAAAGCGCTTGAGGTAAAATTTATGCTAAAAGAATAAGATTCCCAGTTTAATCATTCGTTAGAAGTTCTAAAAATTTTTGCGACTGAACCATCCTGACTTGCGACTAACAAATTTTGATTGCGAGTTTTTATTATACAATATGCGTTAGCTTGAAAAGGAAAAATATTTGTCCAGCTTTCGCCTCTATTGCTTGATTTATAAACGCCTCCTTTTTCGCCGAAGAAATTTAATCCGATATAGATATTATCGTCGTTATCTATATATAAATCGTTTAATCCTCCTTCGTAATTCCAAACTTGAATCCAGCTCTCGCCGTTGTTAGTCGATTTGAATAAACCGGTTCCATAAGTCGATCCTATAGTTAATGCGTAAAGATTATTTTGTTTATCTTTTGCCAAATCAACTATCCACTGATTGCCTAAAGCCAGACTTGACCAGTTTTGTCCATCGTCTGTAGTTTTCTATATTCCCATAGCGTAAGTTCCTGCCAATACGGAATTATCTTCAAGAGAAAGCAACGAATATACGCTATTAACTTGGGAACCTGAAGGAAAAGAAGTTTTCTGCCAGAAACTTTGAGCTAAAAAAGCAAAGTTGAAAATTAAAATCAACAAAATTATCCTTATCATTTCGCCTTCAAAATTTTAATTTACATAAGATATTATAAAATACAAAAAATTTTAATTAATTCTAATTAAACTTTTTGAAATATTCGCCTAACCTTAAGTTTTTAAGCGTTTGTCTGTTTGTAAAAAATAATTTTTTAAGTTTTTTATGAGGTTTAAAAAAAATAAAACGTTTTTTCGCGGGCTCAAAGATAAAACGATTGAAGTTGCAATTAAAATTGAATATCTTGATATTATATTTAAGAAAATATTCCAATAATAACAGGAAAAAAACAATGAGAGTAATTATTCAACCCGATTATGAAGCCGTTTCAAAATGGGCGGCTTATTATGTCGCAAAAAGAATTTTAGAATTTAAGCCGACAAAAGAAAAACCGTTTGTTTTAGGCTTGCCTACTGGCTCTTCTCCGCTTGGCATGTACAAAGAATTAATCGAGCTTAATAAAAAAGGAATATTAAACTTCAAAAACGTCGTCACATTTAATATGGACGAATACGTTGGCTTGCCGGAAGATCATCCTCAAAGTTATCACTATTTTATGTATAGGAATTTTTTCAACCATATCGACATACCAAAAGAAAATATAAATATTTTAAATGGCAACGCATCGGACTTGCAGAAAGAATGCGAAGATTATGAAAAGAAAATTGCAAGCTGCGGCGGCATAAAATTGTTTGTCGGCGGAATAGGAGCCGACGGTCATATCGCATTTAACGAGCCGGGTTCGTCGTTGGGATCTTTGACAAGGATAAAAACTTTGACAATGGATACTATAATAGCCAATTCGAGATTTTTTGACAACGATATAAACAAAGTTCCGCGAATGGCGTTGACAGTCGGCGTTAAAACAGTTTTAGACAGCGACGAAGTATTAATCATTATCAGCGGGTTAAATAAAGCTCGAGCTTTGCATCACGCAATCGAAGAAGGCGTCAATCATATGTGGACTGTGAGCGCTTTGCAATTGCATCCTAAAAGCATTATCGTATGCGACGATCTTTCGACTTATGAATTAAAAGTTGGAACGGTAAAATATTTTAAAGATATCGAGTCGGCTAATTTAAATCCTGAAACTTTGATAAAAAGTTTCTTGAAATGATTTTATTTTGATTTAAATTTCAGATTAAAGCTTTGTAAGGATTTTATCGAACTTACAAAGCTTTTCAATTAATTAGCTGAGTATTTTTGAATTAAATATTCCGCTACTGCTTTCGCTTCAGAAGGCTTTAAGCCTTGATTTGGCATCGGCGGAAATTGCGGATTTATCTTAACGGGATTTAAAATAAACGCCGATAGTTTGTTCAAATCGTCGCCGTATTTTGGCAATACGTCTTTATATGCTGGTCCGACGATTATCTTGTCAAACGCGTGACAAGCCGAGCATTTGGATTTGTAAATATCTTCTCCGCTGATTTTCGTTTCTCCTAATCCAAGCTGTGCGATTAATTCTTGCTTAGCTTCTGCATAATGCTTTTGATATAATAATTCGGTTTCTTTATTTGCAATTTTAAAGCTAAATACATTCTGATTCACAAAGGACAAGGTTAAAACCGCTAAAAACGCATAATTCGCAAACAAAAAATTTGTATTTTTTTCTCTCCAAAAAGCGTATAAATATTGAGCTGCGAAAAAAAAGGCTATAATGCCAACTATGCTCCAGATTGCGCTTTCATAAGAATAATTTAACTTATCTAAAATTGCAAAATTTAGAACAATAAATATTGGAACAAAAAATGCTGAAGGAATTAATGCTCTATACGATGTTTTGATTATACCATCAAGCAAATCTTCATAATATGCGTCTTTCTTTAAAATTCCAAAAGTCAAAAGCGAAGCGGAGCCAAAAAATAGAAATAAAAATATCATCCCAAAAAAAATTAATAATGCTTTAATAGAAAATAAAGAAGATATGATCGACTCGTCTTTAACAGATTGACGCTCAAGCGCGAAATAAAAATAATAAGAAAAAATAAATATAGAAATTAACAACAGGAAGAAAGAGCGAATCAAATACTTTGGATATAGTTTTTCATTTTCTTCCAGAAGTAGATTTAACTCTTCTCCGAGACTTTGATTTGATTTTTTTATTGCGTAAAATACTAAAAATTTATTGTAGTATATTATTGAAAAAACTAACGATAATAAATATATAATCGTTCCAATTATCAATATTTCAACGCGATTATTTTTTTCAAACCCTGTAAATGTTTCATAAAAAAGCAAATTTGCAATCGCAGGTATTATCGCAAGCCCGAAAAGATAATTTCTATATTTTCCCCAAACGTCTGAGTAAAATTTTAAATAATCTAAATAATTCTCATTGGCATTTGAAAAAATTCTATAAACAAACGAAAAAAGAAAACTTGAAAAAAGAATCGAATTAAAAGCAAAGAATATTGAAAAATTAATAGACCATAAATAATATAATATTTCTAAATTATCTTTTGACAAAGGCAATAAAATATCGTTCATATTTTATCCGTTCTTTATTAATTAAACAAGAATTTGTTCTTTAATGATATTATTACGATAAAAACGCTGAGAAATAAAACGTTGACGTTTAATAGAAAAAACAATTTTTTATAATTAATGCTTTTATGCCTATAAATTTCAATTGAGAAAATAGTTAAAACTATCGAAGATAAAAAGATGTAAATCCAGAAAAAAATATCGCTTATTCCAATCGCTATATGCAAAAATAAAAAACACAATAAAAATGTAAGCAATGATAATAAATAAATTAAAGCGTTCGCTGTTTTTAACTTCATTTTATCAAGCAAAACCGGAAATCCAGCTCTCTTATAATCGTCTTTATAAAATATTGAGAGAATCCAAAAGTGTGGAATCTGCCATACAAAAAAAACCAACGCAAGCAAAACTATTTTCATATCGAATAAATTTCCTTCGCTGGCAATAAACCCAATTATGGGAGGAATAGCTCCGACAATTGATCCTGGAAAAATTGCGTAAGGCGAAATTTTTTTTAAATTCGTATAAATAAGATTATAAAAAAGAGCGGCGGCAAGAGATAAAAAAGCGGCTAAATAATTTATTCGAGCCAGAGCGAAAAAGCCTATTGAAAATGAAACTATAACAAAAAAATACGCTTGGGAAAATGTAATTTTTCCTGATAGCAAAGGACGATTTTTCGTTCTCTGCATTAAAGCGTCGCTTTTATATTCCTGAATTTGATTTAAGGCGGAGGCTGAGCTAGCGGTCAATAAAACTCCCAATAAAACAAAAATAAGTTCAGCTAAATCGAAATTATTGTTCAAAAAATACCCCGCGCTTGTGGAGAAAGCGACGAAAAAAGTTATTTTTAATTTTGCTAATTGAGCGTACGATATAACTTTTTCTTTTAAATATTGCAAATATTCCAAAATTCTACTCTTGATTAAATCGTTTGCAAAAGACGTCATAAATTTTAAAGATCTGGTTTTTGATTATTAGAATTCATCCACTTTTCAAACTTATCTTGTTCGATTACATGCATTTTCGTATACATAAACGCATGCTTAAGTCCGCAATATTCCGCGCAAGCAATATCGTAAGAGCCTAATTCTAAAGGATGTATTACCATATAATTTTCTCTTCCTGCAACGACGTCTTCTTTAATTCTAAAAGCTGGGATAAAAAAACTATGATTAACGTCAGCCGATGTTAAAGTCAACTTAATCGATTTATCGACGGGAACATATAAGGAGTCTGTTTTTATGCCATTTGGATAAAAGAATTCCCACGCCCACATTTTGCCAACAACTTTAATTTCAATTGCGCCTTCGGGAATGTTTCTTGAAGTTTTAAAGCTTGTAAAGCCAAAATAAAACATCGAAAGAGCGATAATAGTTGGTATAACTGTCCATATAATTTCAAGCGAAACGCTGCCTTCAATTTGCTCTGGCTTGGGATGTTTTTTTCTATTATACTTTAAGGCAAAATAAATCATAGCAGCAACAACTCCGGCAAGCATCAAAACCGCAAAAAAAACAATATAAATCATTACAAAATCAACTTGCTCGGCATAGCTTGAAGGCAAATTTCTCGGATACATTTTTTTTTCTCCAAATTTTATCTGTAAAAAACATCAAATGTAGTAATTACAAATACGGCTAATAAAGTAAACGCAGCCATCGCTAAAAAAGCCTTGAATAAAGGATCCTCATATTTGATATGCATAAAAATATTTATTACAAAACCAGATTTTATTGCCGCTATAAGCAAAGCTACAAATAATGTGAAATCTTTTAGATCAAAATTAGCAACGACAACAGTTAACGCCGTCAAGCTTACAAGAGTTATCCAGACTAAGACATAAATTACTGATTGCGAGACCTTTTGATTCTTCTTTGCTGTCATATACGCCTCTTTAATGTAATAAGTAAAATAACGGAAATAAAAAAATCCATATCAAATCTACTAAATGCCAGTATAAACCTGAATTTTCAAGCTTAATGTAATTTTCAGAACTAATTGTTCCTCGCATTAAAAAAACAAACATAAAAATTAAAATTATAATTCCTATAATTACGTGAATTGCGTGCAATCCAGTCATCGTATAATATAACCCAAAAAATATTATTTCGCCTTTCGTTTTATTCAATAAAGTTTCAGAACCGGGCATTAATCCATGCTCAAATTTTGCCGACCATTCGAAATATTTGTTGACTAAAAAAAATAGAGCCAAAAATATTGTCGATCCTAAATAAAGCAAAGATAATTTTTTATTCGCTTTTGCAATAGCGTCTATCGATAAAGCCATCGTTAAGCTGCTTGTAAGAAGAATTATCGTGTTTATAGTTCCCAAAGCTACTGAAAGCTCTTTTGCCGAGAATTTGAATTCAAGCGAATATTGATATCTATAAGCCATATAAAGCAAAAACAAACCGCCAAACAATAATACCTCGGTAAAAAGAAAAAGCCACATTCCTAAACGAGCTCCAACATCGTCGCGATAAACTATAGAGCTATGTTGCGAAGAGAATGTATGTTCCGAACCGCTCATTTTGTTTCTCCGTATTTTATTCCATAATCGTAAGCGCCATGCTCAATAGTTGGAATTTTTTCAAAATTTTCATGCGGAGGCGGCGATGGGATTGTCCATTCAAGCGTTATTCCGCCCCATGGATTTATATCAGCTTTTTCCCCTTTTTTAGCGCTTCGTATTAAATTATATGCCATAAGAATCAACCCTGCGGCTAAAATCCAGCTTCCTATTGTAGAAATTAAATTTAAATTTGCAAATTCAGGCAAATAATCGTAATATCTTCGCGGCATTCCCATATAACCTAAAATAAACATTGGAAAATACAACATGTTAAAACCTACAAATAAAATCGCAATATAAAGTTTTGCCAATTTTTCATTGTACATTCTGCCAAACATTTTAGGAAACCAATAATGCAATGCGGCAAAAAATATAAAAGCAGTTCCGCCAAACATTACGTAGTGAAAATGAGCAACAACAAAATAAGTATCATGCAAATGAACGTCGGTGGCAAGTGAACCGATAATTAATCCTGTTAGTCCGCCAATTGAAAAAAGAAAAATAAAAGCAAAAACAAATAATAAAGGGGATTTTAAATCAATCGAACCTTTATATAAAGTGGCAACCCAATTAAAAACTTTTATGCCCGAAGGAATGGCAACCAAATAAGTAAGCAAAGAAAACAGCCAACGCGAAGTGTCGCTCATTCCGCTGGTAAACATATGATGCCCCCAGACGAAATAACCGACAAAAGCTATCGCCAAACTTGAAAAAGCTATCGCTTTATAGCCAAAAATAGTTTTTTGAGAAAATGTAGGAATAATTTCTGAAACAACTCCCATAGCAGGCAAAATCATTATATATACGGCCGGGTGAGAATAAATCCAGAATAAATGCTGAAACAATAATGGATCGCCGCCTAATGCCGGATCAAATAATCCGACGCCAAATAATCTTTCTACTAAAACTAATAGAATAGTTATGCCAACAACAGGCGTAGCAAGAACTTGAATCCATGCGGTCGAGTATAAAGCCCACATAAATAAAGGCATCTTAAACCATGTCATTCCGGGAGCTCTTAATCTATGTATAGTTACAATAAAATTTAACCCTGTAAGTATCGAAGAAAAACCTAATATAAAAGCTCCCAAAAGCGGAAGCAAAACGCTTGTCGTTGTTCGTAACGAATATGGAACGTAAAATGTCCAGCCAGTGTCGATTGGTCCGCCGCTTAAAAATAAAGACAATATCGCAAACAATCCGCCGGTAATGTATAGCCACCAAGAAAGCAAATTTAATCTTGGGAAAGCGACATCGCTCGCCCCAATCATAATTGGAAGAAAAAAATTTCCAAATACGGCGGGCAAACCTGGTATTATAAAAAGAAAAATCATTATCATTCCATGCAATGTAAAGAACGCATTGTATGTTTGAGCGTCTACTATATCCATGCCAGGCGCTATTAATTCAAGCCGCATTAATAAACCGATTAGAACTCCGATTGAAAAAAAGGTCATCATAGAATATAAGTAGAGCAACCCAATTCTTTTATGATCTACGCTGAGTATCCAAGCTAAAATTCCTTTATATTTGCCCTGATAATTATAAAAGTCGACATAATTTGAAGTTAATGAATGCGATGTCATTTTTTTTCTCCCGCTTTTCTTTTTTTTTCATATACGTACATAATCGTTAGTAATATAAAAGAAAAAATTAAAATAATAGTTCCAAAAACTTTCGTGAAATTAAACGCATATTTTTGTCCCACAGGATCATAACTGAAACAATATTCAAGAAATCTATTCACAGTCGGGGTTTCTCTTCCTTCTCTTGCTTCTATCATCGCCATTTTTATATCGAATGGCAGTATTCTCATTCCATATAAATATCTCGTTACTTTTCTTTGCGGCGATAAAGCTATGTAAACGGCAGAATGCGAAAAATTTTTATCTTCAGTTTCTATATATTTAAAGCCGACGGTTTCTGTTAATACTTTTATTGTCCCCGTATCTGCGACAAAAAATCTCCAAGCATTCTCAGGAATTTGTTTTTTAAAAGAGTTGTAAAATTGTTTTTTCCATTTTTTAGCATGAAAATGATTTTCATAAGGACTAAAACTGACAGTTAAAACTTGAAAATCTTCGCCGTGTTTCAGACCTACCTTTTCCAACATCATTCCTAAATTCATTAACATAGGGTTGCAAATCGAAGGGCATTCGTAATAAACCAACGCCAGCAAAGTTGGTTTGTCAATTATAGATCCAATACCGATAATTTCGCCCGTAGATTCAATAAGCTTTAAAGTATCTGGAACAATAACTCCAAGTTTCTCTTCGACGCCGACTTGTATGTTAGAGTTTTGTTGCGATAAAATAACAAAGTTAAACGACATTGCAATGTAAAAAGCGTAAAATATTTTTTTCATTTAAATTGACAACAAAATTTTCCTCATTTTTTCTAATTCTTCCTTATTTGCAAAAATTATATCTTGCGATAATCCTTTAATTATAGGATTTATTTTGATAAAATTTTTAAATGTTTCAAAATCTTTGATTATATTGGAATTTTTAGACAATATAACGATAAGCTTTTGCAAATCATTCGCGTATTTATTTAACAATATTTTATCATCTTCCGATAATTTGCTATTTAACTTTAGGATTATTTCTTCCGCATTTTTAATATGAGCTTCCTCTTCTTTTACAAATAAAAATTTTGATTTGCCGATTGGTATTGTAGCCGGTATAATTTTTCCTTTAGACAACTGGAATTCAGCTTCTAAAATATCAAAGTCAGTTTGTTGTATTTCAGGAAAATCGGATGCAAAGCTTCTAACATAATGAGTTAGCGACAATAAATTCTCATAATCAAGATTAGAATAAGAAGCCATTCCGGAAGCTGGAAAACCATTGTAAATTGTTCTGAATATTTCGGAAAATTCTCTGCCATTAACCCAATTTTTATTATCGGCAAAATTTCGCGGTTTTTTAATTAATCCCGAGCCCGCTTTTCCATCCCCTTTTCCTTCTTCGCCGTGACAACTGGCGCAATTGGCATTGTAAATCTCTTTTCCTTTAGCAAGAATAGCTTGCGTAGGCAATTTATAGTCTTCCGCTTTTACTGCAGCTTTTCTTGATGCTGGCGAAACTGGCAAATCCACAAATTTAAATAAAGAATCTTTAACATCAGGTATGATTTTGTTTTTTTCAAAATACTCAAGATTTCTAATATAAATAGAACCAAGAACTATAATAAAAATTAATAAAGCGACATATATTAAACCAATCCATTTGGATGGATCTTTTAAGTTCTCTTTAAAGTCGATTTCATCTTTATAAATTTTGTTTTCCATAAGCATTTTTTATAATTTAAATTTTAACGACGATTCTATTTTAGGATCTTTAATCGGAATTAAATTTATTCTGTTTGCGAATAATATAAAAGTTAATATTAAAAGCGAAAAAGCAAAAATCAAAAAGCTAATTTCAATCCAACCAATTGGCAAAAAACCTTTAGCGTAAGTAGGCATTGTCAGCCACCATATGTCGAAGACGCGAGAAAAAATAATCCATAATGAAATTGCTTTTAGTCTTTTAGGATTAGACTTTGCCGGTTGAGCCACTAAAGCGGCATATGGAACAATAAAATTAATAATTGGCATAGCTAAGGATGCATATTTCCAATCGCCATCCCATCGCATCATATACCAAAATGTTTCCTCAGGCAAATTTGCATACCAAATAAGAAGAAATTGACTGAAAGCGATATATGCCCAGAAATTTATAAAGCCAAATAACAAAGCTCCTAAATTATAAAAATGATCTTCTTTAATCGAAGCTGGCAAATAACCCGCTTCAGTCAAAGTTATAGAGCTAAAAGTAATTAAAGCTAAAGCGCATACAAAAGAACCGGCAAAAAAATATATTCCATAAATTGTAGAAAACCAATGCGGCTCTAAACTCATTGTCCAATCAATAGCAACAAAAGTTATAGTTATAGCAAAAAATGGCAAAAAAATGGCGGAAAGTTTTGTATTAAACTTGCTTAATTTTACATCTCCGCTAAAGTCTTGTTTTAATGAATTTCTTAAAAATAAAACTAAAAAAAAGCTCCATATGATTATATAGATTATGAATCGAACGATAAAAAAATGCTCATTTAAATATGGCATTTTATTTTTCAAAACTTCGTCTTTCATTACGTCTTCTAAATGAGTCCAATGGTAGACGTCATTAAGATTAAAAAGAACAGGCAATGCAAAAATTATCGAAACAAAAATAAGCAAAGTAAAAATTTCAGCAATTCGTCTGAAAACTACGCTCCAGACGGCGCCAACTAAATATTCTATCGCTATTATAAAAATAGAAGTCGCTCCAATTCCCGCCAGCGTCATAAAGTAAATTATCGAATTAAATAAAGCCCTTGTTTTATCGAAGTAAAACGACAAAACTACTGGAATAGTTCCAATAGCCAATAATATTGCCGATAGAATAAGATGCTTTTTAGGCAATGATTTTTTTTCGTAATTGAAACTAATTAGTTGCTCGCTCATTGATGTCGCTCTCCTTTGCGTTGAGTGATCTTTGTAATGATCTTATATATAAAACTATAGCCCATCTTTCTCGTTCATCTAATTTATAACTATAACCTGGCATTATATTTTGCCCTTTTGTAATTATATGGTAAATTCTTCCGTCTTTATAGGATAAAGCAGTTTCAGTATGCAAGCTTGGGGGATTTGGAAACTGTCCTCTTAATCTTGAATCGCCCTCGCCTCTATAACCGTGGCAAGGACTGCAATAAATGTCATATTTCTTTTTGCCTAATTCAAGATTTTCGCGAGTAAAAATCAAAGGGTTGACTAATTTAGCTTCCGCATCTTCGGCTTTTTCATAAGGATAAAAAATTGAATTTTTGGCGACAACTCCTTTAGGCGGAGTTCTAACAGCGAATCCGTCGGCAAAAAAATTATTCCCTTTTTGAACGGTTAATTTCTCTTGTTCTGACATCCAGTTGAAAGGCTCAATGTAAAGCAATTTATTTAAAATAAAATAAGTCGACAAAGAAACCAATATCGCCGTAAGCGTCGCTATTGTTATAAATTTTTTGTCAAAAAGCTTAAATTGATAATTGACTCTTTGTTCGTCCCAATAAATTTTTTTAATTTTTATTGGCTGGAACTCTTCGAAAAGGGAAAAAATTTTTTTTTCGTCGAACGCAGGATCGTCGGCTTTGATGTAAATGCCAAATTTATCGAGCGAAACTTCTTTCATATAATCAGTTTCATGCAAGGGATGCGAAAGATTAGGCAGTTTTGCAAAGTAAACAATAAGAGCGGCCACAGTTCCGATTGAAGCAAGCAATACTGTAACTTCAAACATAACGGGAACAAAAGCGGGAAATGAGAAAAAAGGTTTTCCGCCGATTATATTTGGATAATCTAATACCATCGTATAATAAATAAATGTCAAAGCCAATAACGTCCCCGTCAAACCAAAAGCTAAAGCAAAAAAACCAAGCGGAGAACGATTTAATTTCATCGCTTTGTCGATTCCATGCAAAGGATAGGAACTATTGACATCGAAAGCTTTATAACCGCTTTCAGCCACTTTTTTTGCGACTTTTATTATTTTGTCAGGATCGTCGTATAAAGCCGCTATTGCATATAATTTTTTATTCTCCATTTTTTCCTCTTAATGGCTTTTCGGTTGACTTCCTTCGGCAACTGCTTTTACTTCAGAAATAGAAACTATAGGCAACGAACGAGTAAATAATAATACTAAAGTAAAAAATAATCCAAAACTGCCAATTAATATTCCAATATCATATATTGTAGGTTTGTAATAAGCCCATGCTGTTGGGAGAAAATCTCTTGAAAGAGTTGTAACAATTATTACAAATCGCTCAAACCACATTCCAACATTCACAAGAACTCCAATTATGAACATAATCGGAATAGAACGTCTAATTTTTTTAAACCAAAATAACTGCGGAAATACTACGTTACAAGATACCATTATCCAATAAGCCCATGCATAATCGCCAAAAGCTCTATTCAAAAAAACAAATTGTTCGATATTATTGCCGCTATACCAGGCTATAAAAAATTCCATACCGTAAGCATAGCCAACCATCATTCCAGTAGCTAAAATGATTTTATTCATTTTTTCAAGAGTATCCAACGTGATAATATGCTCGATGTTAAAAATTTTTCTTAAAAAAATAAGAACGTTTTGAACCATCGCAAAACCTGAAAAAACGGCGCCTGCGACAAAATATGGAGGAAATATAGTAGTATGCCAACCAGGAAGAATGGAAACGGCAAAATCAAAACTTACAATGGTGTGAACGGAAAGAACTAAAGGCGTCGCAAATCCCGCTAATATTAAATACGTCAATTCATAATGTTGCCAATGTCGATTTGAATGTCGCCAACCTAAACTTAAAATCGAATAAATTATTTTTTTTATTTTATTTTTCGCCGAGTCTCTAAGAGACGCAAGATCTGGAATTAAACCTAAATACCAAAAAATAAATGAAACAGTTAGATATGTCGATACGGCAAATACGTCCCACAACAAAGGAGAAATAAAGTTTACCCACAGGCTATGTTGATTGGGATAAGGAAAAAGGTAACCTGCGAGCCAGGGCCGCCCGACATGAATAAGAGGAAATAAGCCCGCCGTAATAACGGCAAAAATTGTCATACCTTCGGCAAATCGAGCAATGCCTGTTCTCCATCGCTGTCTAAATAAAAATAAAATTGCTGATATCAAGGTTCCAGCATGACCAATTCCAACCCAAAAAACGAAATTGATGATGTCAAACGCCCAACCAACTGGAACATTGTTACCCCAAACGCCAATCCCATAATAAAATGTAATTCCAAGACTGACAGCTCCAACAAGTAGCATTGTCAACGTAACGCCAAGAGCGATATAAAATTTATAATTTGCTTTTGTTTCTAATGGCTTTGATATCGCTTCTTGTATTTCGCTTAAAGTCGGTCTGCCTTCGAGAACAGGAGCTTCGTAATAATGAGCGCTCACTACGCCTCCTTATTTTCAATTTTTTCTGTTGTGTTTCTCAATTTTGCGATATATGTAACATTAGGTTTTACGTTTAATATTTCAAGAACTTTATAGCCAAGATTATGATTATTCCAGTAGCTAACTTTTGAGTTTAAATCGTTCAAATTGCCAAAGACAATTGCGTCAGCTGGACAAGCGGATTGGCAAGCAGTAACTATGTCGCCATCTCGCAAGTTGCGATTTTCTTTAATCGCTTTTTCTCTTGCATCCATTATCCTTTGTACGCAAAAAGTACATTTCTCCATAACTCCGCGCGAACGAACTGTAACTTCTGGATTATTTAATAAACGAGCCGGCTCCTCGTAATAAATGCCGTCGGCAAAGCGTACTCGATAATTGAAGAAATTAAATCTTCTTACTTTATAAGGACAGTTATTCGCGCAATATCTTGTCCCAACGCATCTATTGTAAGCCATTTGATTTAAACCATCTGGACTGTGAGTAGTGGCAACAACAGGACACACGTTTTCGCAAGGAGCGTTGTCGCAATGTTGGCATAACATCGGCTGCAAACTTACTTTTGGATTTTCTGTTTCGCCTGAATAATACCTATCTATTCTAATCCAATGCATTTCTCTGCTTTTGGCGACTTGTTCTTCGCCAACAACAGGAATGTTATTTTCAACGTTGCAAGCGGCAACGCAAGCTCCGCATCCAACGCATTTGTTTAAGTCAATAACCATTCCCCATTTTTCTTCTTTATATTCTACAGGCGGAACAATGCTAGAAATTTCATGTTTTTTTTCTTTAAATAAATTTTGATTGGCGATGTATTGAGCGACAGTGGCTTCTAAAATTATGCTTCTTTTTTTATGCAATTCTTTTACAAATTCGTCGTCTAACGAATGATGTTCTTGAACGTTAGCTAATTTATATTTTCCTTTTTCTTTTTTTATTTTATCGATTTTTCTATGAAATAATAATTCTCCGTATAGCTCCTTTATAAATTTATTCGCATTAAAACCCACATTGTCTCCTACTATTCCCGCTTTTTTTCTGCCGTAGCCAATCTCAATAGATATTAAATTATCCGCCATTCCAGGTTGAATTAAAACAGGCAATTTTAAAGTTTCATTTTCAATCGAAATTGAAATAAAATCTTCGTCTTTCAAATTATATTCGCTTGCCGTCTTTTGCGATATGGCGGCATAATTGCTCCACGTAATTTTTGATATTGGGTGAGGTATTTCTTGCAGCCATCCGTTATTAGCATATTTTCCGTCTTTCAAGAAATAATTATATCGCAATTCTAAAGAAATATTTTTTTCATTATTTTCTAATGTTCTTGATATATTTTTCGAAAAAGAAAACGCTGGATTTATAGACTTTGCATTTTTTAATCTATAGACGCCTTTTTGCAAAGCGGCAAAAAGAAAAGCGTCAAAATCGACGGCTAAATTTTCTTTTCGATATATTTCATTTAGCGCGACTTCTTTGAAAAACTCATATATGCTTATATTGCTGGCAAGCGATAAAATAATTTCTTCTTTTTGTAGCGTATCATATATCGGCGAAATTATTGGTTGTTGAAAAACAAAGGAGTTGATCGAGGGCTCAAAAATATTCCACGATTCTAAATAATGAGAAATTGGGAGTTGATATTTGCATAATTGCGAGGTATCATTTTCGCTTTCGACAAATGAAAAAGAATGGACAAAAGTTTCAAGTTCGTTTTCAAAATTAATATACGGCAAATCAAAAACTGGATCGGAATCTAAAAATGCTATAGCTCCAATTTTATCGACTTTAATTTTTTCTTTAAGCAAATGAATATTTTCATAGCTATAAAAAGCCCGAGCGTTTGAATAATCGTAAAATTTTGTAGCTTGCAATATTTCATTCAAAACTAAGATTGGGATTATAGTTTCAGAAGGCAAATTTTCGCCTGGCATAAAAATAACTTTTCCTTTTTTTTGAATTAAGTCGTCAATTAAAATCTCAATGTAATCGCGATTTAGCTCAAGCTTATTAATAGCTTCGTCTAAAGAAAATCCTTTTGAAGCTTCTATGACGGCGTTTAAATATTTTGGATAATCGAATTTTTTTTCAAATGCGAAATAATTTATTAAAGCTAATGAAAAATATTGCAAATGCTCTGGCTTAATTCTTATTCTATAATCGGAATTTGCTCCAGTAAGAGACAATACGCCTTCAAAGCTATATAATCTTGAAAAATTTTTTATATTATCTACATTCCTAGTTCTTGAGAAAAGATTAATCATTTTTGGGAAATTGCCTTCAGAGCCAAGAAAATCGGAATTAAAAGATACAATAACTTCGGCTTCGTCGATTTTAAATTCTGGAACAAAATCAATCGCATAAAAATCTTTCCAAGCCTGAAGTAAATTTTTTCCTCCCAAAATTGAATAGGAATAAACGTTTGCATTAGGATAATGAGATTTTAATTTTTCAAAAGCCTTTTTTAGCAGCAATGATTTTTCTTCTCTAACTATAAACGCAAATTCCTTATCGCCTTTAGCTACTTCAGAAAAAACTTTTTTAAATTCCTTTAAAGCTTCGCTTGTATCTATTTCAACAAATTTATTTCCATTTTTTACTCGAGCGGATTTTAACCTTTTAGGATCGTAAAGGTTTAAAATACTTGCCTGTCCTGTTGCGCAAATTTTTCCTAAGTTAGTATGGGAGTCTAAATTTCCGTCAATTTTTATCGGTCTTCCTTCTCTAGTTTTAACGATAATCGAACAATGATTTTGACATCCAGAACAAGCTGATGAGAAATAGATTGGTTTGCCGGGCTTTATCGTTTCATCTCCTTTATTTTGAGCCGAAAAAGTTCCTTTATCTCTGTAATTATTGCAAGCGGCAAATGCTGCCGACATTCCTATCGCCGCTAAGAATTTTCGTCTTGAAATTTTTCCCATCTCACTAATATTAAATTCGCTTAAGACGCCTTCTGAAAACTCATTTTTTTTTGCTTCTATGAACGATGTGGGATCGTTTTTTTCTTTAATACTTTTCCATTTTCTTTCTTTATCGCTATTGAAACTCATATTATTTTTCCTCGTCTCTTTTTACTGAAAACGGATGAGATTTTAGATTTATTTTTTTTCTCGCATTTGTTAATGAATAAATTTTTGATATTTTAGGCAATTTAATAAAAAAAATTCCCACTATAGCAAAAGTTAACATTTTTAGCAATTCTCTTTTTTTTTCGATAAATTTACTCATAGTATCTCCGTTAAAAATTTTAAATTTATCTATGGCAAGCCGAGCAATGTTCTGGACCTTTATTAACCATAGTTGCAAGTTGAGGCATATATTTTTCAGGATGTCGATGACAACTTAAACAATCTCCCATAGTAAAAGGCTTAGTCTGTTTAACGATTTCCATATTCCTGACATCTCCATGACAAACCGCGCAATCAATGCCTCTATTAACATGAACGCTATGATTAAAATAAGCGTAATCCGGTACTTTATGGATCCGAGCCCATGGAATTGGAATATTTCTTTCGTAATATTCTGTCAACTTTTGAATTTGAGGGTTGTCTTTTCTAGCCACAGAATGGCAATTCATACATGTTTGAGTTTCAGGTATTAAAGCGTGTCTTCCAACTTCAACCCCTGTATGACAGTATTGACAATCAATTCCCATTAAGCCTGCGTGAAGCTTATGGGAAAAAGATATTGGTTGGTACGGCGCGTAGCCAACGCTGTCTCTTTCAGCTCTGGTAGCGTAATATGTCAGAGCAAAAGATGCGGCAGCAATAAATAACAACACAGGTATGCGATACTTTAATACAGCGTCTAAAAATTTTAAATTCATATTAAAAGAGAGATTTTATTAAACTTAATTTATAAAAAATAATTTAAAAAAAACCCATAGGTCAAAAAAAAAAGTTCAAAATTTAATAATTTTTTTGTTTTATTATTCGCCCTTTTTCGTCATAATAAGTTTCATAAATCTTTTTTCCTTCTCTATAAAAAATATCTGCCATCAATTTTCCGTTTTCATAATATACTTTTGATAACCCGTCAAGCTTATCGTCTCTATAATTTTCTCTTGATTTTATCGATCCATTTTCATAAAAAGTTCTACATAAACCATTTAATTTTCCATCCTTATAAATAAACTCGCTTTGCAAGACGCCGTTATCGTAATATCTTCGTAAAATTCCATCTTTGCCGTCAAAATCTCCAGCGGGACGGTATTTAAATTCCTTAGAACTTTTGAAAAAATCTTTTGTTGGAGCTATTATCTTAACTTTTACAAAATTTTTAATCCTTTGCCCAAAAGAATAAATTATCATTGTTTTTAATTTTTAGTTGAAAATATTAAACTTCTATGATATTTGCAAATGATAATTTATATATTCGGCGCGTTAAAAGAATTAAAGTTTTAATAACAATTATGAAGATTGTTATTTTTATATTATTTACAAAAAGCAGCATATTGCTATAAGAGAAATATTAAAATATCAATAGTATGAAACAATTAAATAATCTATATGATATTAAACAAATTATGATATTAAACAAATTGCTTGCTTGCAAAAAAAATTTTTCGAAATGCAATTATAATTTAAATTTTATTAAAAGTAAAAACTTATTATTTTAATTTAACTTTTATTAAAAAAAATGATACTCTAAAATTGACTTTATTTTAAAGAAAGGGGCTTGTGGCAAGCCCCTATTAATTACTTTATCAACAACATTTTTTTCGATAATGTTCTTCCTTCAACCGTTAGCTTATAAATATAAATTCCACTTGGAAGCGCGCCTCCGTCAAAAATAAAGGAATGAATTCCCTGAGAGTAATATCCATTCGCAAGCAAGGCAACTCTTTCGCCAACTAAATTGTAAACTTCAAGCGTTATATTTGCATCTCGTTTTAACTTAACTTGAATATTTGTCTGAGGATTAAATGGATTTGGATAGTTTTGAGCTAATTCATCGTTGACAATAATCAATGGGTTTTGAGTCTCAATATTAGTTAAATTTCCTCCGGCATATAATGGCTCTTTTTTACACCAATAAGCTCCAATTCCATTATTTGTCGCAAGAACAAAAAAGACGTAATTTCCATTACCATCGGCATAATATGCAAAATCTCCTGTTCCATTAACATTAGCTTCAGTTCCAAGCTGAGGAGTTTGACCATAAATTTTATCAGGAGTTGTAGAGCCGCCGTTAGTTACATCTATAATTCTAAGATTGTTTGAATTAGTATCGCCGCTTGTGGATGAATATAGAAAGGAAGCCATAAATCTTTGAGTATTTTTTACAAAAGTTTTGATAACTGAACTTGCAAGAGGAACAACGTCAGTATTTAAAGAATCGAGTTTAATTCCGCTTGAATTAAATAATGTAACTCTCTTTGACAAAGAATTTGCAAAAAAAGCTGAAGAAGCGTCGTATCCATATGGAGCAATGGATGGAGTTACGCCAAATTTAAAGTTTTGCAAATTTATTACGGTTGGATTTGAACTGACAAGAGTACCATTTTGAACAATCCATCTATAAACAATAGAATTATTTGCAACAGGAACATATATTGCAGCGTTTGTAGCTAAATTTCCGTAAAGCGTAAAATTATCGCCGACCCTTAATCCATTAGTATAATATTTAATAAACAATTGAGGAGAAGAGCTTTGATTAACCCAACGATAAACTTTAAACGTATCGTTAACGCTTGCTACTAAATTGCAGGCGAGCAATTCGCCATTCCAAGAACTTTCAATATCATTTAAAGCTATTGTTCCGCCGCTTATTCCTGTCGTATTTAATTCTCCAAGATCGCTTCCGGTTAAAGCATCAATTATTCTTACTTTAATTCCAGAACTTCTGCTTACAACGTATAATTTTCCATTAGTATATGCCAAACCGCGCTCGGTATTGTTTCCAAACCAAGTCGGTTTTGAGCCAGTTCTTGAAGCTCTTTCCCACAAAATTTGAAAAACTGAAGATTGTTGAGGCGGAGGGGTTTGTTGAGTTCTATAAACAACATTTACTCTTGCCATTATGTCATAAGATGCGTTTGTCCAACTTGTACCATTAAAAAATTTTGTCCTTGCTGCCGAGATAGTATTGTTTCTAAACAGAACTAAAACATTATTCGAAGTCCCAGTATGCGAAATAACAAGAAAATAATCCGTACTTGCGTTTAGCTCTATAATTTGATCGAGAAAACTAAATTGATTCCAACTAAGTTTAACTAAACTTGAAATCGGTACGCTTAAAGTATTGCCTATTTTTGTCCCAGGAGAACCGTTATTATTTGTATAAATTTCAAGATTTAAATTTCCAGAAAAGGATTGAAAAACATCTAGATGCAACAACGCTCCTGTAAGTCTTGAATCTTTTGAATTAGAAAATCTTAAAGCTAATTTTTTTCCTCCTCTTAAAGAAACCGAATCAGCTTCATTCCATTGCTCGTAATATAACCAGTCGCTAAAGAAATTAGTAGATTGATCGATTACTTTAGATAAAGATTTAAGCAAATTCAATTTTCCATAACCAAAAGAATTATTTGGAACAGATCCTACATTAAAATCTACAAAGGCGTTTTGAGTTAAATAACCTTTAATTTGAGAATAGTTTAAATTAGGATTAGCTTGCAAAAGCAAAGCTGCAGCTCCAGCCGCTACGGGAGAAGCCATGCTTGTTCCGCGCATTAAGCAATATTTTTGTCCAGGTAGAATCATATCGGCGCTAATTGACGCATCGGCGGATTTTACAGAAGCTAAATAATGTCCTGGCGCCGATATGTCAGGTTTAATTCTGCCATCGACGGTTGGTCCTATGCTGCTAAAACTTGATCTTTTATCTACTTGAGGAGGCCAAGATTCATAATTTTCATAATTTTGATAATCTATCCAAAAATATCGAGTAGCGTACGATCCGACCGCAATAGCTGTATTTGCAGAGGCAGGCGAAGCGACAGTGTAATTATTATCGCCTCCGCTTAAAGTAAAAGGCATCGTAAAATATGCGGCCCAAGCATGAAATTGGACAGACGACGATGAGCTATTGCTAATTCTTAATTTCCAATTCCCTTTTTTTGGAGGCATTGCAGCGTCTCTATCGTATAATTGAACGTAAATATTTGTTTTATTACTTGTATGATTTTCCCCTTTTTTATTTATTATCATTATAGCGCCGTCGTTAGTCAACGTGTCTATGCTTGAATTAAAATTAACCGTAAAAGAAAAGCCATTGGGGGATGTTATTTGCGCGGAAACTTGAGTTAAATTATTAAGCCAAATATTTAAAACAAAATAATCGTTATTCGCGCCGCTTGATGGCCAGGATAAATTTACGTTAAAATTTATATCGTAATAAGAAGCGGGCGTTATTTGACCCTGCAAGTGAGTATTGCCGCTTCCGCTATTTCCATTTGCGACAACTGCAACTCTTCCATTGCCAGAATTTGAAAATTCATCGACTTTTTGATCAAATATATACGTCCCATCATGAGCGCTAAAAGTGGTTCCTAAGCTCATATTAATAACAAGAGGCTTATTTAGAATTTGAGCTTTTCTCTTAGCATATTCTATAGCGTCAAAAATTGAATTAATCGTAAAGTTTGTTTTCACAGCCAATATATCTGCCTCGGGAGCCATTCCTGAATGCCTTCCATTAGACGCGTAACCATTTCCAGCGGCAGTTCCAGCAACGTGAGTTCCGTGACCGCTGACATCACGAGTTCTAACTAAAGACGGATTTGTAAAAGCCGCTTCTAATTCTTCCTTTACATATTCCACTCCATAATTTAATCCCGCCATTGCAGATTGATTTCTATCATATGGAGTTTTCTCAGAACCGGTTTTAGTTAAAGTATGATCCCATATGGCAAGAATGCGACTTTTGTTCTGATTTGAGGGATATCTAAAGTCTGGATGAAAAAAATCTATTCCGCTATCTATTATGCAAACAATAACGCCGCTTCCTTTATATGGCGTATTATTCAAATAACCAAGATGCGCTTGATATATATTTGAAAAATATCTCGCATTATCGTTAAAAGGAAAAACAATTTCAGTCGGAGTAATTCTTTCGACATCAGATCTTTTTGAGATTTCTAAAATTTCATCCGCTGTTAATCTTGCCGTGGCAAATTCCTCGATAAAAGAATTGATATTATATCCGCCCCTTATAAGCTCGATTGCATTTTTCGTTTTAATCAAAACTGAATAACGAATTTGTTCTTTTTCGTCAATCACAATTAAATTTTCCGCGTTTACATATTTTGGCAAGCTTATTTTGTTTTCTTTTAACGACGATATTACATAACTTTTCCCTAGTTTTTGTTCTTGTTTTAAAATTTTCAATAAGTAATTATCGATTTTATTTGAACTATTGTCGTTCGCTAAAGTCGATAGCGCCGTTAATAAACTAAATAAAAGAGATAATAAAATGCTCCTCATAAAAAACTCCAACTTATTTAAATGACAATTAAATATTATTTTTTTTTTATTTATGAAAAAAGGAAAAAATTAGACTTATCTATATAAAAAATTAGAATTATCTATATAAACGTTTTAAAAAAAGTTAAAATACAAAAGTCTTTACTATAAGAAAAATTATTCTTCCTTTATAAAGAAAAAAAAAGCTGTCTTTTTGAGGCAGCTTTTAATCGTATGAATTATTATTATTTTTAACAATCTTATTTTACTAATAACATTTTATTAGATAGAATGCCTTTGCTTGTTGTAAGTTTATAAATATAAACTCCGCTCTGCAAATTAGATCCGTTAAACTCTAAAGAATGATATCCAGCTTTAAATAAATCTTTCGCTAAAGTTTCTATTTGTCTTCCCGTTATATCGTAAATTTCTAAAATAATAAAATCGTCTGACGACAAACTAAAATTAATTTTCGTATTTGGATTAAAAGGATTTGGATAATTTTGTTCAAGCAAACAATGACCTGAAATTTTATAAATTGTTTTATCTATGCTAGACAAAGTTCCGCCGTTATATAATGGAGCGGCTTTACACCAGTACGCTCCGATTCCATTATTAGTCGCCAATACAAAAATTACAAAATTTCCATTGCCATCAGAAAATAAAGCTATATCTCCAGTCGCATTCCCATTGCTTATATTGCCAAGTCTACTAGTCACGCCGTATAAGTCGCTTTCTAAAATATTTGCGGGCTGATTTGTCGCATCGATTATGCGAGCATTCTGACCGTTTGGATTGTCTGGAGTATTATTGCTTTGAAAAGTTGCAATAAATTTTTTCGAATTATATTCAAACAATATTATTTTATTGCTCGACGACGGAATAACTCCTCCTGAAATGCTTCCTTTATTTTGTCCCGTAGAGCTAAACAGCGTAACTTGTTTGCTTTGAGAATTGACGTAAAAATCGCTATCGGTATTCAAACTCAAAGGATAAACGGCTGGAACTGTTCCAAATGTAAAATTGCTCAAGTTAATTTCGATTGGCATTTGAGAATTTAGCGTTCCGTTTGAAACAATCCATTTAAAAACTTTCGAGCTATTTGCGGCAGCTGCATAAATTACGGCATTAGAGCTCAAATTGCCAACAACGGTAAAAAGATCGCCTAATCTATAATTGCCGCCAGAATAAGAAATAAAAACCTCGGGTTGCGAAGTTTCGTTATTCCATTTGTATATTTTAAAAGGATCGCTTCCAGCATCCGTCGTCAAGTTGCATGCTAATAATTTTCCATCAGAAGAAATTTCAATATCATTTAAATAATATACTCCTCCGCTTATTCCTTTTACGTCGATAAATCCTAAATCTTGACCATTTTGAGCGTTAATAATTCTTATAAAATAACCCTCTTTCCTACTTACAACATATATTTTTCCGTTATAATAAGCTAATCCCCTCTCAGAATCATTGCCAAACCAAACTGGCTTATTATTTGTTCTTGAACATCGTTCCCATAATGTTTCAAATATAGGACTTGGCGTGACCTCTTGAGATTTTGAACTTTCATTTCCATAATTATCTAAAGCAGTCACAGCATAATAATAAGTTTTGCCTGATTGAATTGAATAATCGTCGTAATAAGTTTTGTTTTTATATACTATATCTAAAATGTTTCTATTATCTGATATCGAAAAATTTGGCGTTTCGCTTCTATAGACAACGTAATATCTTGCTGTCTCATTGTCCGAAGCGGGCAATGGTTCTTCCCATACTATTTTATTATAGCTCGATGAAACTATTATTCTTACATTGCTTGGAACATTCGGAATGACAGAGTTTTTCCAACTTAAAGAATTTGGCAAAGATTTATATTTGTAGTAAGTTTGCTTCAATTGAGTTTCTAAGCTAAGTTCGTTTGCGACAACTTGAGCCGCTCGATAGAAAATGCTTCCATGAATATCCGAATTGCTTCTATCATGAATAATTTGATTTGGCAATTCGGTCGTACTATAAGTCGAATTCAAGCTTTTGCTCGGAAAAAATAATCTTCCTGTAGTTTTAGCTTTAGCCGCCCACCAGTTGGAAAGAGCGATATAATCTTGCGAGCCTCTTATTTTCCAATAAAGCTGCGGCGAAATATAATCTATAGTTTTAGCATTAATCCAAGCAACAGCGTCGCAAAAAATTTCGTAATAGGCTTGCAAGCCTGTTATTCCAGGCGGATTATTATTTTTCCAGATGCCAGCGGGCGAAACTCCAAATTTTACGTATGGCTTTAAGCTTTGTATTTTATTGTATACTGACGATACCATCATATTAACATTATTGCGTCTCCAATCGCCGATATTTGTATATCCTCTTGGATATGCGTTAAATGTCGATTGATCTTCGTTAGTAATGTTATTCGGCGGATATGGATAAAAATAATCGTCAAAAACAATTCCGTCTACGTCGTATCTGCTAACTATATCTCCGACTATGTTTGTCACATAATCAATTACTTGTTGCAAACCGGGATTCAATATTTTAGCGGTTCCAACAGTCAAAACCCATGAAGGATTTTCTTTTGCCGGATGCGACGAATGAACTCCAGTAGATGAATTTACAGAGACTCTATAAGGATTTAGCCAGGCATGTAATTCCATTCCTCTTTTATGAGCTTCTTCGATAGCAAAACTCAACGGATCCCAAAATGGATTTGGGGCCGTTCCTTCGCTGCCTGTCAACCAATAAGACCACGGCTCGTAACTTGACTGATATAACGCATCGCAATTTGGCCTTACTTGCAATAATACCGCGTTAAAGCCCGCGGCTTTTAGTTCGTCTAACATCGTCGTAAGTTCGGCTTTTTGAGTCGATGCCGAAGAAACGCCTCTTGTTTTAGGCCAATCTAAATTCCATACGCTTGTAACCCATACCGCTCTAAATTCTCTTTTAGAAGTTTGAGCGTTAAAACTAAAACTTGTAACTAAGCAAATAAAAACCAATAAACTTGTTTTAATAGATTTCTTCATAAAAATTTTGATTTATTTATTATTTCTTTTTTAATATCATTTAGCTAACAACATTTTTTTTGCAATTTTATTATATCGAGTCTTTAATTCGTAAATATAAACTCCGCCGCTTAAATCTTTTGCGTTAAAAATAAATTCATATTCTCCTTTCTTATAGCAACCATTTGCAAGCGTTTGAATTTCTTTTCCTAAAATGTTATAAATCTTTAGAATAATATAATCGTTTTCGGGTAAATTTACTTTAATAAACGTTGTTGGATTAAATGGATTTGGATAATTTTGACATAAAATTGAGGACATCGTAACCGCCTGTTGCTTTTCTTCTGATGTAGTTAAATCGCTAATTTGTCCTCCTTTGTATAAAGGAGCTTCTTTACACCAATAAGCCGCGATCCCATTATTTGTCGACAAAACATAAAAAACATAATTGCCTTTGTCATCGGCAAAATATGCAAAATCGCCGGTTTGATTTGGGTTAGATTGATTTCCTAACCTTGGCCAAATAGAATACACATCATTTTCTGAAATTTGATCTGATCCTTTAGATATATCAATAATTCTAATATTTTGACCGTTAGGATCGTCCGGTGTATTATTCGTCTGGAAAAATGCAAGATATCTTTTGTCGTCTAATACAAAAGTTTTAATTGCTGTCGAAGCTTTCGGAACAATAGAACCGCTAATAGAGCCTTTCATCTGTCCGCTTGCTGAAAAAAGAGTAGGATTCATTTCGTTCGAATTTACATAAAAGTCGTCGCTTGAACCATAACCATAGGGACCAACCGAGGGTCTTGATCCAATTTTAGTTATTCCATCTAAATTAATCTCTGTCGGAGTTTGAGAAATTAAATCGCCATTTTTAATAATCCATCTTAAAACTTTGTTAGAATTTTCAGCAGCTGCAAATATAGCGGCGTTGGAAGATAAAGATCCGTAAACGGTAAAATTATCGCCTAAACGATAATTATTTTTATTATAAGAAATTAACAATTCCGGCTCGGCAAATTCGTTATTCCATTTATAAATTTTAAATGGCTGTTCTCCTGAATTAGTCGTTAAATTACATGCAAGTATTTTCCCATCCCAAGCTGTTTCTATGTCATTTAATACATACGTTCCGCCTGAGATATTTTTTACGTCTAAATAACCAATTTCCTGTCCAGTTAATGCATTTAATGCGATTATTTTTGCTCCATCTTTTCTGCTTACGATATAAACTTTTCCATTTGTATATGCTAATCCTCTTTCTGTATTTTCGCCAAACCACGATGGAATATTATTATTTGATAGCGATCTTACCCATATCGGTTGAAGCGGTTCAGTAGTAAAACTCCAAATTGATGACCAATTAGAATTATTATCTGGTTTTACTCTCCAGTAGTATTTTACTCCATAATCCAAGCTTTGTTCGACAAATTTAAAAAACGTAGAATTGTTTATATTTGCATTTAAAATAACATCCGAAGAAAAATCGCTTTTAAGCGACATTTGCAATTGATAAGAAGCAGCTCCAGAAAAAGCGTTCCAGCTTAAAGTAGGTTTTATTTCGACTCTTCTTTGATTATTTTCTGGAAAAGATAAAGTCAAATTCCCAAAATTATTAACTTCATACATCCATAATTGGCCGCCTACTCCAACCGCATATTCAAAAGCAGATTTAGAATACTTTACATGTTTGCCCGCTGTTGATGTGTTAACATAATTTCCGCTTCCATATACTTGATCCCATTTGCCATAAGGATCGTGACAAATATACCCTGTGGCATCATAGCCTACTACTAAAACAACGTGTCCAGATGAGGTAAAATATCCATGAGTCGGAACTGGCTGCCCTTTATCTAACAACTGTTTCATTTTTGAAAAAGAGCCATATATAGTTCCTGACAATGTATATGGCAAACTAAGTCTATTAGCTTCAATGTTGAAAATATTTACAAAACCGCTGACGCTTTGAGCTGTTTGCGTTCCATACAGCAAACTAATATCGTCTGGCTTAATATTTCCGCCAAGATATTTTAAAAGCATTGCCATAGTCGTATTTTGACAGGAACCATAAGGATTTATAGAATTATTCAACTGATAAAAATATGGAACATTTTGTATTGTAGTTTGAGAAAAAACATTAATAAATATAAGCGTTTTTATCAACCAAAAATAAACATACTTTGTCATTTATATTCTCTAATAGTTTTAAAATAAAATTTATTGCTTTATTTTATCAAAACCATTTTTTTCGATAAAGTTATTCTATATGTTTTCAATCTGTAAATATATATTCCGCTATTTAAATTTGAAGCGTCGAAATATGCCTTATGCGTTCCTTCGTTGTAAAATCCCTCGGCGACAATTGCTACTTTTCTTCCTACTATATCAAAAACTTCTAAACTTATATACCCTTTTTCAGGCAAAGAAAATTCTATCATTGTCATTGGATTAAATGGATTTGGATAATTTTGAGCCAGCTTATAATTTTTTAATGACGTATTAGATATAGTTCCTTTTTCATCTACTTCAGTCAAGTTGCCGCCGGCGTACAATGGTTCAGCTTTACACCAATAAGCTCCAATTCCGCTGTTTGTCGCTAAAACAAAAATAATGTAATTCCCATTATTATCGGCATAATATGCAAAATCTCCTGTTCCATTTGGATTATTATCTTCACCCAATCTTGGAGTAATTCCATAAACGTTGTTTTCAGATACATTTACGGACCCGGCCGTCGCGTCAACTAACCTAACATTTTGACCATTTGGATCGCTTGCTGTATTATTAAATTGGAAAGTAGCGATAAATCTTTTATCGTCTTTTACAAAAGTTTTTATTGCCGAACTGCTTGAGGGAATTACTCCGCCGCTTATGCTTCCTTTGTTAACGCCTGTTGAACTAAATAAAGTTACTTGTTTGCCTAAAGAATTAGCATAAAAATCGCTGTTTGAATCATAACCATATGGCGCAATTGATGGCATTGTTCCAAGAACAAAATTCTGTAATGTTATTAAAGTCGGCGTTTGACTTTCCAAAGCTCCATTAACTACTAGCCATCTATATACTTTATTAGAGTTGCTTGCGGCTGCATAAATTGCGGCATTTGAACTTAAGCTTCCATAAACTGTAAAATTATCGCCTAATCTAACGCTATCTGAAGAAGTAAACGATATAAATAATTGAGGCTTTGAATTGTCATTATTCCATAAATAAATCTTAAACGGAACTTTATTAGCGTTAACTGTTAAATTACACGCCAATATTTTTCCATCCCAAGTTGATTCCACATCATTTAAATAATAAGTTCCTTCGCTTATATTTTCTGTAGATAATTCGCCTATATCCTCTCCAGTTAAAGCCTGTAATACTTTTACTTTCAATCCCTGACTTCTACTTACAACATATAATTTCTGATTTGTATAAGCTATGCCTCTTTCAGTATTGCTTCCAAACCATTCGGGTTTATTGTTGCTCCTGGAGCTTCTCTCCCAAATTGGCTGCATTGGATCTGTCGTAAAGTTTCTAGTTTCAGACCAGGACTGAGTATTATCTGCCTTTACGCGCCAATAATATTTTTTCCCATAATCTAGATTGCTTGATACTTGATAAGTCGTGTTTGTCAAATTATTCTCATTGATTACGACTTCTGAACTAAAATCGCTTTTTTTGGACAATTGCAATTGATAATTATTCGCTCCAGATAGCGAGTTCCAGCTAAGCTGAGGCTTAATAGATATAAATTTAGCGTCATTCAAAGGCAACAATAAAGAAACTACGCCCGCTCCTCCATTAATCAAATTGTTAACTGTCGTTCTAAACCAATCATATTTTGCAATCAAATACTGTCCAGGGCATGCGGTGCCTCCGCCGCTGTGTTTGTGTCCTGTAATAACTGGCTTTAATACTCCCATAGGAGCAAAATATGTTGTCGCTAAAGGATCCAAATTAAACTTATCGCATAAAAAAGCCATAAGTTCAGCCATTTTATTTAGCGAAGCTTGTGTTGGTTGATATACTTCATAATTTCCTATAATATTCAAACCAAGACAGTATCCATTATAACCAGAATTATGAGATCCAACCACATTTTCTTCCGTCGAACTTTTCCATGCTCTCCCTTGATAAACTACTCCATTTGGATCCACAAGCCAGTTGTATCCTATATCAGCCCATCCATTGGTTTGAGTGTGGTAAATATAATAACTTCTAACTACGGCGGCATAATCGCTAGCGTAAGTATCGCCTGCGCTATGATGCAAAACTAAATGCGTGACAGTCGTTGTCGTTCTATTCGAATTTGTATTTGTCAATCCTAAAGATGCTCCCCAGCTTGAGCGAGCCACATAACTAGGCCGAGGATAAGATTGAATTAAATTGTCATCTTTATCTTTTTTTATCTCATAAATTTTTTGATTTGATTCTTTTATATTTCTTTCAATCTCTTCTTCGGAAGTTTTGCCAGGAGATATAAAAACTGTTTTTATTTCATTAATTACAAACTTATCATTTTTTATATTTTTTTGCATAGTCAATTTTACTTGAAAGTATTTAGCATCTTTTTCAAAAAAAATCAAATCAGTTTTATACGAAACATCTTCTGGCGCCGATAAATCAAATCTTTCCGCTTCTTTCCAATCGCCAAAAGTTCTCCCATCTTTTGATACTCTTATATAAACTTTTGAGTTTTGATGATCTAAACTGCCGTTATACTTTATAATTAACGATATTGCCATAAAAGGCTCTGCGTTTTGAATTGGAATTAAATAAGCGTCGCTTATTAACTGGAATGAATTATCTTCGCTTTCAATTTCCAATTTTTCTTTGGTTGTTGTTGCTTTGCCCCCAGTTATAAAATATGACTCGTTATTAAGAGGCAAGAAAGTTTCCTTATACTGAGTTTCTTGAGATAAAATAAAATTTGCCGAAAATAAAATTACAAATAATAATCTAATTGCTCCCATAGGTTTTGCTCCTTAAGCTTTTATTTGAAAATAGTTTTTTACGCTTTTTTTATTTACAAAATAATTAAAAAATTTTTTAAGTCAATTTTAAAGGTTCTTTTTATAAATTTTTTTCTTTAAACTTTCATAAACAATAAAACGTTTACATTAGAAGGGGGGAATTCTTGCATTATTATTAATATTTTAGAATAATTATTTGCTATAATCCAATAATAATCAGTATTATAGCTCTTCTATGAATAGCAAATACAATATGTTGTAAAGAACAAAATTCTTTTCAACAATGAATATTAAAAAGCATTGAGGCATTATTAAATTTTTTGAAATGACGGCAAGCAAATAGTTTTTTATTTTCGAAAATAGATTGCTTATAAAATAATTTTATTATTTAGACTCATCTTACAATCTTATTCAAATTACTAATAACAAAAAAAGGGGCTTTTTATTAAGCCCCTTTTTATTAATAAAATTGTCAATCATTAATAAATAGAATCTATTTTTTTTGCAAGTTCAAAATCTTTATCTGTAACTCCATTTTCACTGTGAGTAAACAAAACAATATCGACTTTATTCCATCCATATAATCGCAAATCGGGATGATGATCTAATTTCTCCGCTTCAAAAGCAACTTTAACAATAAAAGCTATAGCATCTGCAAAATTTTTAAGGACAAATTTTTTTCTTAAAGAATTTTCTTCGTATTTCCATAAGTTCAATTCATTTAACTTTTGTATAATTTGATCTTCGCTTAATTTCATTTTGACTCTCAATTATTGAATAATTTTTGTTCGTCCTTTTTAGATAAATCTTCGTTAGGCAAGTTATCCAAAGCTTCAAAAAACAATTCGTCGGTTCCTTGAAAATGCTTAGCAATAATAGTCTGCCATTCTTTGAAAGATCCTTTTAACAATTCCTCGGCAAGCGGATCTTCCAAATATTTTTGTATCGCTCTTCTTAAAGGTCGAGCGCCAAATTTTGGATCATATCCTTTTTCTACGAGAAATTCTTTCGCAGTTTGGTCAAGCTCTAAATTCATCTTATTGTTTTTCAAGTTATCTTTTACGTCTTTCAATTCGATATCGATAATCTTCAATATATCGTCTTTTTCAAGATTTCTAAATACAATCGTCTCGTCAATTCTATTTAAGAATTCCGGATTAAACAATCTTTTCATAGCGTCTTCGACAGTATTTTTTAAAGTTTGATATTTATCCGATTCGTTAGAACTTGTAAATCCAAAACCTCCCGTAGTTTTTATTTCGCGCGTTCCGACATTTGAAGTCATAATTATAATCGTATTCTTAAAATCAACTCTTCTTCCCAAACTATCAGTCAAAATTCCGTCGTCTAATACTTGCAACAAAATATTAAACACGTCTGGATGAGCTTTTTCAATTTCGTCGAATAGAACAACAGAATACGGCTTGCGTCTTACTTTTTCAGTCAATTGTCCGCCTTCTTCGTAGCCGACATATCCAGGAGGCGAGCCTATTAATCTCGAAACAGAATATTTTTCCATATACTCGCTCATATCTATTCTTACAAGAGCGTCTTCTGAATCAAACAAATATCTTGCAAGAGCTTTCGCCAATTCAGTCTTGCCAACCCCTGTAGGTCCTAGGAAAATAAAACTTCCAATAGGTTTATTTGGATTTTTCAAACCAGCTCTTGTTCTTCTTATTGCTTTGCATAATTTTGTAATAGCTTCGTCTTGTCCGACAATTTGACCTTTTAGAGCCTCTTCCATTTTAAGCAATTTTTCTGTCTCGGCCTGAGCAACTTTCGTAACGGGTATTCCAGTCATCATTGAAACAACAATTCCAATATCCTCTTCCGTAACGTCGTAAATTACTTCTTTATTTTTTTCTTCCCATTCTCTTTTGGCAATTTCAAGCTGATTAAGCAAATGTCTTTCTTTATCTCTTAATCGAGCTGCTTCTTCGTAATCCTGCTTTTTAACTACTTGATTTTTTTCAAGTCTTACTTTTTCAATTTCTTCTTCAAGAGCTAAAATATCTTCGGAAACAGAAAAATTTTTCATATGAACCCGAGCTCCAGCCTCGTCAAGCACGTCTATAGCTTTATCAGGCAAATGCCTGTCCGTAATATATCTATCGCTTAATCTAACCGCCGCAATTATCGCATCTTTTGAATATCTTACTTTATGATGCTCTTCGTATTTAAATTTTATATTTTCCAATATTTCTATTGTTTGCTCTACTGTCGGAGGATCAATCATTACTTTTTGAAATCTTCTATCCAATGCTCCGTCGGTTTCGATATATTTTCTATATTCGTCTAAAGTTGTCGCTCCGATGCATTGAATATCTCCCCGAGCCAAGGCTGGTTTAAACATATTCGAGGCGTCAAGCGAGCCCGAAGCTCCTCCCGCCCCGACTATTGTATGCAATTCGTCGATAAACAAAATCACATCGTCGGCTTTTTCTAATTCGGACATTAAAGCTTTCATACGCTCTTCAAATTGTCCGCGGTATTTTGTTCCAGCGACTAATCCGGCGATATCCAGAGTTACAATTCTCTTGTCTTGCAAAACGCGAGGCACTTTTCTTTGAACAATTCTCAACGCCAATCCTTCAGCTATAGCAGTTTTTCCTACGCCAGGCTCTCCAATTAAAACTGGATTATTTTTCTTTCTACGACTTAAAACCTGAGCGACTCTTTCAATTTCTTTCTCTCTTCCAATTACTGGATCGAGCTTATCTTCCATAGCAAGCTTTGTTAAGTCTCTGCCAAAGTTATCTAAGATTGGAGTTTTAACTTTCTCGGTTTTCTTTTCAATTGGAGGAGGAACAGAAAAATCGGATGAAGAACGTCCCGAAGATATGCTTTGACTCAATATATTATTAAGCTCGTTTCTAGCCGATTCGTAAGTTACTCCAAATTGATGCAATATTTGAGTTGCTATATTATCTTCGTCGCGCAACAAAGACAATAATATATGTTCTGTTCCTATTACGTCGCTTTTGTAAATCTTAGATTCAATTTGAGTTATCTTTAAGACCTTTTCCGCTTGTTTGGTCAATGGAATATTGCCAATAGTCAACGTGCCGCCTGAAGTTCTTACTGTGTCTTCTATAGCTTTTTTTAATTTCATTAAATTTACGTCGAGATTTTTCAAAATTCTAACGGCCATTCCTTGACCTTCTTTGATTATTCCGAGCAACAAATGCTCAGTTCCGATATAATCATGTCCTAACCTTAAAGCTTCCTCGCGGCTTAATCTAATTACTTCTTGAACTCTTTCTGAAAAATTTCCTTCCATTTTTAACCTTTTATATTTTTATATCTATTTTACTATCAAAATTAATTTTTTGTTTTAAAAGTTTCAATATAAAAATAGTTTACAAACAAACTGAAATTTACTTCATCTTCATAACGGCGGATTGAATTTTTATTTTTCCATTTCTTTTAAAATTAAGATTTAATTCGATATAATTTTTATCTTGTATATCATCTTTCAATTTAATTAACATAATGTGCGTGGATTTTGGTTTCAATTCTTGAGAAAAATTTGCCGGTATTTCAAGATAGTCAATTTTTCTCATTCCCATTTTTTCTCCTCTCTTGAACGCTTCGTGTATCTCGCTTATTTCTGCAATTTGGCATTCGACAGAAATTAAAGTATCGCTAACATTCGAATTATTTTTTATTTTCATATATACGGCGGTATTCATTCCAGCTTTAGCCGCTCTTGCCCACGGCTCAATAATTTCAATTTCCTTTGCTTCCGCTTTTTGTTTTTGCGAATATAATATAGAAGCAAATAAGAAAAACGTTAAGAAACTTATTTTTTTCATTTAATAACTCCTTTATAAAATTTTATTCTAAAATTTTTAAATCGTCGACTATTTCTTCAATATTTGCCTCGCTTCCAGAATAATCTTTAATCCAATTTCCATTTTTGTCAATTAAATAAATTTTGTCGGTATGAACATAAAAATAAATTGGCTCTCCGCTTGGAGAATATGCGGTATCGCCCGCTGTTTCAGCTACATATTTAAAAGCATTTTTAATCGAATCAACAGTCGCTTTTGGAGCCCACGCAAATAAAAAATTTGGAAAATCTATTCCCGTTAAATCAGAAAATTCTTTTAATTTATCAGGATTGTCTCTTTCAGAATCAAAGCTTAACATTAAAATATTAAAATTCTTTAAATTTTTCTTTTTTGCTTCTTCGTAAACATTTCGCAAATTATTCGCGGTCATAGGACATATATCGGGACAATTTAAGAAAAACATCGTAAACAACAAATTTTTGCCGGCAAAATCTTTATAAAATATTTTCGTATTATAATTATGATCAATTATGGAATAATTAAACTTTGAAACATTTCGAATGACTTCGTATTTTTTAGAACAACTTTGAAGCAAAATAAAAATTATTAAAATAAAAACGCTTAAAAAAAATTTTTTCATTATTTACCTCAATTTTAAAGAAAATTTTAAGCTCCTTGTCCCGCCGAAAATGATTCTTTTCCGTCTATAAGACATAAATTTTCAGTCTTTATTATTCTGAATCCAGATTCAGTAATTTTGGATAAAAGTTCGACAATTTGATTGTATCTAATCGGCTTATTATCCGTTTTAAATCTGCATCTCCAATGATCTACGCAAAATGTTTCCGGCAAGCCGCCGGGATAGACTTTTGTTCCGCGATTTGTAATCATAGTCAACTTTAAATCGCCGACTTTAATTTTTTCTAATGCTTTACCTAATTCTTCGGGATTTTTATTTTCATAATGAATAAAAACGTCGACTCCAATATCCTCGACTTTAGCTTTAGGTCGTTCTTTTAATTTTATTTGTATCATTTTTTTAGCGTTGGAATAATCGACCGCTTTCAACTTATCAGGCTTCTGTCCCAATCTTTCGATTACGGCATCGGCAAATTCTTTAGTTCCAACCTTCATTTTGCTGTTTGTATCCGAGTATATATCATAAGTATGTATCCCATCTTCAATAGTTCTAAGCCATGCGTTATGAACCTTTTCAGCAATATCTCCCTGACCGATGTGAACCAACATTTGAACCGCTCCTAAAAGCAAACCAGATGGATTAGCAAGATTTTGACCTGCTCTTCTCGGCGCGGAGCCGTGGATAGCCTCAAACATAGCGGCGTTATCGCCAATGTTTGCGGAACCGGCCAAACCAACCGAACCGGCAATTTGAGCGGCAACATCTGATAATATATCTCCATATAAATTAGGCAGAACAATTACGTCAAAATTTTCTGGAGTATCAGCCAGCTTTGCCGCGCCTATATCTACAATCCAATGCTCTTTTTCAATATCAGGATATTCTTCGCCTATTTCATCGAATACTTTGTGAAACAAACCGTCTGTTTGTTTCATTATATTGTCTTTTGTAAAACAAGTAACTTTTTTTCTTCCATATTGACGAGCATACTCGAAAGCGTATCTTATAATTTTTTCTGATCCAGAACGCGTTATTAGTTTTAAACATTGAACTGCGTCGGGCGTTTGTTGATGTTCTATTCCTGCATATAAATCTTCTTCATTTTCTCTTATGATAACTACGTCGATTTTTGGATGCTTGGTATCGACAAATGGAAAATATGAAACGCATGGTCTAACGTTTGCAAATAAACCCAAAGCTTTTCTTACGGTAACATTTAAGCTTTTATAACCGCCGCCTTGCGGAGTTGTTATTGGCGCTTTTAAAAATACTTTAGTTCTTCTCAAAGACTCCCAAGCCGTTTCTTCTATTCCAGCGCTGTAGCCTTTTAAGTAAACTTTTTCGCCAATTTCAATAACTTCGGGCTTTATTCGAGCTCCAGCAGCCATTATAACCTTTAATGTAGCTTCCATTATTTCAGGACCTATTCCATCTCCATATGATATCGTGATTGGAGTTAATTCGCTCATTTTTGCCTCTAATCTTTTTAAATAAAATTTCACTAATATAAACTAAAAAAATTGTTAAATAATTCAACTTTATTACTTTAAACATAAACTCTTTATTTTAAATATTTGTCAAACCAATTAATAAACTCTTTATACCAAAAAATTGAATTTTGCGGCGTTAGTATCCAATGATTTTCATCTGGAAAATAAATCAATTTGGCGGGAACTCCTTTCCCTTTCAATATTCCATACAATTCTAATCCTTGCGTTACTGGAACTCTGTAATCTTTCTCGCCGTGAATCACTAACATTGGATACTTGAAGTTATGAGCGTTAAAAGCGGGATTATGTTTGTTAATTTGTTCGTATTTATTTTGCCATGGAGCCCCTCCATAAGAATATTCTCTATTATGAGTAACATCCGATGCAAATTGCCCCATTAAATTGTAAACGCCTGCATGAGAAATATATGCCGCAAATTTATCTGTCGTACCAGCCAGCCAATTGACTAAATAGCCGCCATAGCTGCCTCCTGCGGCGCCAATTTTTTTAGGATCTATCGAATAATGTTCGATTAAATAATCTGTAGCTTTCAATATATCCTCGCTAGGCTTTTCGCTATGAGCTCCCATAATCGATTTGCCGAATGATAGTCCGAATCCTGTCGAACCGTGAAAATTAACCATCGCGACAAAATAGCCAGCCGAAGCTATAGCTTGCGCATTCCATCTATAATGAAATTCATCCATAAAGGCTCCGTGAGGTCCGCCGTGAATTAAATGTATTAATGGATATTTCTTTCCCTCTTCGTAATTGGGCGGATAAATTAAAAACATTTGAACGTCTTCGTTAGCGGCTCCTTTATAAGTTATATCTTCAATTTTTCCGAAAATTTTATTTTTTAATAATTCTTCGTTTATAAACGTAAGTTGTTTCGCTTTTTTTGTCTTTAAATCAAATTCAAAAATTTCATCTGGCATTTTTAGCGAACTCATTAAAAAATATAATTTATTTTTTGCCAAAACTAAATTTTGTATTGTTCCGCCTGTAAATAATTTATTCAATTTTTCGCTCTTTAAATCAAACTCAAAAATTGAAGAGCGAGCTTTATCTTCAGCTAACATATAAACTTTACTTTCATCGTCGTTGAATTGAAAATTTGAAAAGCTAAAATCGTAAGCTTCAGTTAAAACCTTTTTTTCGCATGTAGTTAAATTATATCTTGTAAGATGAACATTATCCGCATAATATGTTGGATCCTTTTGTTTTGCATAGAATAAGTATTTTCCATCTTTTGAAAAATAAACGGGAATATCGTCGGCTTTATTTTCAGAGGTTAAATTTTTCAATTCTAAAGAGCTTAAATCTAAAATATATACGTCTGTATTTAATGAATCATATGGCGGTTCCGTAGAATTTAAGGCTAAAGCGACATATTTGCCGTCGTTTGATATAACATACGATATTGAATTAGACGCCGACGGAATTTTTTTATAATTTTTCAACAAATTAATCGTATCTTTTCTTTCAATATCGTATACAAACAATCGCAAGATTAAATTATCTGCTATCCATCTGTCCCAATATCTATATAATCTATCTTCTGTGACAATTGCAGTAATTTTTTTTTCTTTCTTTTTTTCTATTTCTTTTTTCATTAAAGCAATATTATCTTCAAACTCCAATAACGCCCGCGAAGTAAAAAATATTAAATTATCTTTTTCTTTTGCCAAATTAATATTTGTTATCGCTTCTGGCATTTCTAAAATTTTTTCCGCTTCGCCGCCGTCGATCGTTATTTTATAGAGCGACGATTTTTTATCTTCGTATCTTTTCGAAACAAAATAAATTGTTCTCGAGTCTGCAGCCCATTTTGGATTTGAGTCGCCTTCGGGATTTGTCGTGAGTTTTTTTATTCTGCCGCTTGTTAAGTCTAATAAGTTTAAATCCGTATTGCCTTTATTTTTTTCAATATCATATTTTGTCGATTGGAAGACAGCGTATTTCATATCTGGCGAAACGACAAAATTTTCAACTCTTTCTATTTTCCATAGTTCTTCAGGAAGAAGAAAATTTTGAGAAAAGACTTTAACGGCAATTGCTAATAAAATAAAAACTGTTTGAAATATTTTGCGTCGCATAATTCCTCTTATATTTATTTATGTTTGCTTTACAAACTTAACTTTTTTTAACAAATCGATTAAACCTTTTTAATTTATAATTATAGTATATTTTATTTCGCTAAACATAATTTAATTTCATCAAAAAATATAATTTTCAGTTTCGAATCATATTAGAAATTTAGCGCTGTAATAATATTTTTTAAAAATTTTGGCTTATAAAATTTTTTACTTTTTTAAAAGAAATTTTTTTAATTGCTTGATTATTTTCAAAACATAAAAAACTCTTTTGAATTGAAATTCTAAAATTTTTATATTTAAGCAAATTTTTAATATTCATTTTGATAATTTAAAATTTATTGACAATTTTAAATGCTTCGCGTATAAATTTATTTTTTACTAAAAACAATGAAACAAAAACTTTCAAATGCTTAATCAAAATAAATAAAAACTAAATAAGAAAAACTTTAATATATGGAACATTTAAAATATAAACGATATAAAAAATAAACTTGCAAATCGGAAAAAATTATGAATAAAAGAGTTATAATTATCGACGACGAAATAGAAATCTGCGAAACTATTAAGATGATTTTAGAATTTGAAGATTATAAAGTTGATTATGAAACCAATCCCGTTGAAGGTCTTAATAAATTGATGTCAAAAATATACGGCGCGGCAATCGTCGATTTAAATATGCCTGAAATAACAGGATTTGAAATATTAGAAGAAGCTAAACAGAAAGAAGTTTTAACTTCAATAATTATCTTAACCGCTCATGGAAATATTGAAAATGCCATCAAAGCGACAAAACTCGGAGCTTTCGATTTTATCGAAAAGCCAATCGATAGAGATAAATTATTACTCTCAATCCGAAACGCCATAAATCAATTTAATCTTATAAATGAAAATCAGGATTTAAAATTTACTCTTCTTCAAAGCGATTTAATTATCGGAAAAAGCAAGGCTATCCAAAACATTTTAGAAACCATCTCTAAAGTAGCTCCAACTGACGTAAGAGTTCTTATTACCGGCGAAAATGGCGTCGGAAAAGAATTAGTCGCAAAAGAAATTCACAATAAAAGCCCTCGTTCAAAAAATCGCCTTGTAGAAGTAAATTGCGCGGCAATTCCCGGAGAGCTTATAGAATCTGAATTGTTTGGTCACGAAAAGGGATCGTTTACTGGGGCATATCAACAAAAAATTGGAAAATTCGAGCTGGCTAATAATGGAACTTTGTTTTTAGATGAAATCGGCGATATGAGTCTTCCCGCCCAAGCTAAAGTTTTAAGGGCCCTCGAAGAAAATAAAATCGAAAGAGTCGGCGGTTCTAAGCCTATCGACGTTAACGTTAGAGTTATAGCCGCGACTAATAAAAACCTAAATGAAGAAATTAAAAAGGGAACTTTTCGAGAAGATTTGTATCACAGACTAAATGTTATAGAAATTTATATTCCTCCATTAAGGGAAAGAATTGAAGATATACCGCTTCTTGCCGATTATTTCTTAAAACAATTTTGCGAAAAATACGGCAAGCCCCAAATAAAATTTGCCGAGTCCGCATATAGAACTTTGCAAAGCATGAAATTCACTGGAAATGTACGCGAGTTAAAAAATTTGATCGAACGCATTTTTATTTTGGCGTCGAAAAATATAATCACAGGCGAAGATATTTTAAATTTATCTTCAAAAAAATCCTCGGAACTCGACGATATGATTATGTCAAGTTCGACATTTCAAGAATTTAAAGAAAAAGCCGAAAAAGCTTTTATATTAAAACAGCTTGAAATTCACAACTGGAATATAAGCAAAACTGCCGAAGCTTTAGATATACAAAGAAGTCACCTTTACGGCAAAATGAAAAAATATGGAATTTTAAAGGAGCAAAAATGAGCGACACAATTTTCGGTAAAATAATTCGAAAAGAAATACCAGCCGATATCCTTTATGAAAACGAATTTGTCATGGCTTTTCGCGATATTCGACCTCAAGCGCCAACTCATATTTTGATCATTCCTAAAAAACTAATACCTAAAGCTGCCGATATAAATCCAGACGAAGACGCTAAAATTTTGGCTGAAATGTTTAGAGCGGCTAAAATTGTCGCCGAAAAAGAAAAAGTTCTCGATAGCGGTTTTAGATTAGTTATTAATAACGGACCGGATTCAGGTCAAGAAGTTTATCATCTGCATATGCATTTATTAGGCGGCAGAAAAATGACCTGGCCTCCAGGCTGATTTGAAATCAGTTTTTTCGCTTTGTAAAAATTTGTCTTTTATAAAAAATTCATAATAAATAAATATTAAAATCTTCTTTAGGAAAAAAGGCAAGTTATGTTTCTAATTGCTTTAAATTTTTAAATTAAAAATTTGACCTTTCAAAGGCTATTTATTAATTCTCACTAATTTAAACTCATTCTTTATATTTTCGCTTAATTGCTTTCTGATAAAACTTTTAGTTTTTAATCTTTGTTTCTTTTTGTTCTTTTTCCAGAAGAGTTTCAATAATTTTTTTAAACTCGTTTAAATCTACTGGCTTTTTGAAGAAATGATTTACTCCTACTTTTTTATATTCTTCAATATCGTCTTCTATCAAATCTCCGCTGAGCAAAATAACCTTAGGTTTTACGACTGACTTTAAATTAAAAGCGTACCTAGCAATATCAAGTCCGTTGGCTTCTGGCATTAAATGATCGGTAATAATAAGAGCTGGCGTATTTTGTCTTATCCTTTCAATCGCTTTCGTTCCATTCTCTAAGGATACTACTTCGTATTCGGGAGCGATAAACTTTACTAATTTTTCATATAAAGCTCTGTCGGTTTGGTTGTCGTCGATTAATAAAATTTCATCAGACGCAAAAGGAATCGTAAAGAAAAAACAACTGCCTTTCCCTATTTCGCTTTCAACCCAAATTTTTCCGCCATGCTTTTCGACAATTTCTTTGACTATAGACAGTCCAAGTCCGCTTCCTTTTTCTCCTTCTGTTCCTTCGGTAGTAAATTTTGACTCGACTTTAAATAGTTTATCCAATTTGTCTGACTTTATTCCCATTCCAGTGTCTTTGACGGAAATCATAAGTTGCTTTGAATTCTCGAAAGGTTTAGCCTCGACTAAAATTTCGCCGTTTCTCGGCGTAAACTTTATAGCGTTTCCAATTAAATTAAACAACGCTTGCGAAAGCAACGAGGAATCTCCGTAAATATAGTAATCGCCGTCAATTTTATAATATAAATTAATTTCTTTTTGAAGCGCGGCTCCAAGCAAAGAATTTACTGAATTGTCGATTAAATCTTTTGCTCTCAATCTTGTCGGCTCAAATTTTATTCTTCCTGTCTGCAATCGCGTCCAATCTAATAAGGAATTTACAAGCGACAAAATTCTATTCGATGCTTCTTTAATATATGTCAAATATTGCTTAGTTTGTTCGGGTTCGAGCTCGTCGTCCATTAAAAGAAGATCTGTAAATCCAATAACCGAACTGAAAGGAGTTCGCAGATCATGAGAAATAATCGAAATGAATTTATCTTTTGATTCGTTCATCTTAAACAGCTCTTCTTTTGATTTTGCCAGATCTTCTTCGATCTTTTTGCTTTGCGTAATATCGATTAAACTGCCGTAAATTTCCTTAACGTTTCCCTCATAATCTCGTTCAATTGCAAGTTTTGATTTAAGCCAGGCGCTCGATCCATTTTTCGCCGCAATTCTGAACTCTATTTCAAATTCGTCTGAACTGCCTTCGGCTTTGGAATTTATTATTTGTTTTATCTTTTCCCAATCGTCAAAATATATTATTCTTGGAATTAAGGAAATATCTTCCGATAATTCTTCGCTGGAATAACCGCATAAACTTTTGATTGTTGGAGATAAATATTCAATTGCAAATTTGTTGTCTTTTTTGACAGCCTTCCAAAAAGCAATTCCTCCTTTTTCTATTAAATTCTTAAAAAGAAAAGATTCGTTTTCCAATTGCTTTACATAATCAAATTTTTCCGCCAATAAATCAAAAGTTACGCCGATATATTTTACATCGGCAATAGTAAATTTAAAGAATTCGCCTACGCAAGATACGTTTCCAGTTCTGAGATTTCTTAATTGACAGCTAAGAGTTAATCTTTCTTTATTATCAATCTGGCTTTCTATTTGCTCGAATTTTTTATCTAAAATTAAATAATCTGAAATTTTATGACCGATAAGTTCAATTTCATCGTCGACTCCGACAGTTTTTAAGAACACGTCGTTGGCCGCGAGTATTTTCTTTTCCAACAAAATGCAAATAGGCTTTCTAAAAGAAACAAAAAGATTATAAGCGGCAAAGACCTTTGGACTAAATACGTTTGAATAACTAATATCCGATAAAACAATAAAAAAAACAAACTCTTCGCCGGCGAAATTAGGTATAATTGAAAGCGAAAAATGCAAATGACATTTTCTGTTATATCTGTCAAATAACGATATTTGACGAGTCGGCATTTCGGCGAATTTTTTCAAATCTAACTTCCCGAAAATTTCAGAAACTAACGAAGGAGTTAATATCTCAGTTACATTATGCGGTCCTTTGTCTTTTTTGAAATATGTTTTGGCTTTTTTGTTTGCGAATAAAATTTCGCCGTTTTGTCGAGCTATTATATACGCGTCTTTAGAAGCTTCAAACAACCTTGAATAACTTTCGATCTGAGAAAAAATAAATTCGTCGTATATATCTTCGACAGGCAGCAGCTCGAATAAAAGTTTATAGCTATTTTTTATTTTTTTCCCTAGCTGACTTAATACTAATTTGAATAATTTTTTCTTGCCGTCGACGTTCAAATAAAGCAAATCTGAAAAAATATCTTTATTTTTAGATTTTTCTATCGCATACTTAAAAAAACCCAAAGATAAATCGTCAAAAGCTTCGTATATTTTTTGTCCGTTATAAAATTTTTTGCCTAAAAGCTTTGAACTTTTCTTGTCGTGATAAATTATCTCGGCATTTTCGTCGATAGCAAGCAAACAATATTCTGAAGTTGTGATCTCTCTTAAATGTAAAGACGGCTCGAAAAAGTATTCTATAGAACTTTGAGACAAAGATGTCTCTTCTCCATAAATGATAAATTCGTTCGTTTTTCTTACAACTTCAAAACGCAACAGATGAACATAATAATCGTTGATTAACTCATAAGCTGCAAGAGGAAATTTTATCGCCCCATTAATATCTTCCATTTTTCCAGTTTCCATTAATCGGAGAAAATATTCTTTTAGTTGAACATTTTCAGTAACAACTAATTTTTTTGGAAAACTAAAATCAGGCAGGATTTGTTCGTTAAAACTTTCGACGTTATAAACTTTTAATTTCCCTTCATAAACATAAGATAAAATTGGTTTCAATATGCCGTCAAGTATGAAATTTACAGGGCTTAAGAAGTCGTTTTTTTCTTCGTTATACTCTTCTCGTTCAACAAAATACAAAATAGAATCGCTTTCAACTTCCTCTTTTTCAGGCAGAAAATAAAATACAAATTTTTTTGTTTTATCAAGGTTAACTTTTATAATCTTGTAAAATGAAACTCTTTCTTTAACTTTTTCTAACGTCTCATATTCAAATTCTATAAAATTTAAGCTTTCGTCAAATATTTGATTGTTTAACGATTCTTGCAGCTTAAAATGCAAAGGAGTTTCTCTTAAAGTATTAGATATTGCAAAATCGACAATTTTAAATTTTTTGTTCAATCTTAGACAAAAAATATCCTTTTCAAGTCTTGTAATTAATACTTTATCAGCTAAGGAATTATTTTTGATTTTCAAGTTCGCCTTCCAGTAATAGTTAATTACAGATTATAAAATTATTTATATTTAAACTTTAAAAAAATAAAAAAATTTTTATGAAAAATAATAATCAAAACGACTATAAAACAACAAATTTTTTTTTAGCTCTAATCGCTCTTTTTATCATTTTCTCAACATTGAAGATTTTAAGGACAGCATTAGTCCCTTTCGTTATAGCTTACCTTTTATATTTCGCTCTTCAACCGATAGACGTATTTTTTAAGAAAATTAAATTTCCTCGTTGGTTGATTGTAATTTTCGATCTTTTTGCCATATTTTCTTTATTGTATATTTTAGGCTTCTTTGTAATCAATTCAATATCGGCTCTTATTTCTCAATCAAGCCAAATACAACAAAAAATAATTGAATTGTTAATAAACATCGACTCTAAGTATGATTTAAATTTTTTTAACGAGCATAATTTAAATTTAGAAAAATTATTTAAATCCTTTGATTTTTTATCGTTTGCGCAAAGCATATTTGATTCCACAATATCGCTTTTGGGCAATATAGCCTTAGTTATAATTTTTTATATTTTCATTCATGAAGGACATTCAAAAATAATTGAAGCTTTTGAGTCTCGTTTTATTTTTCTTGAAAATCAATCTAAAAATTCCGAAAACAATTTTGGTCAAGTGAAAGAAGCTATTTTTACCATTAGCCAACAAATACAAAAATACGCCCTTTATAAATTTTTAATAAGTTTAGGAACAGGTTTTAGCTTTTTTCTAGTTATTTATTTATTTGGCATCGATTACGCTCCAGCTTTTGGATTTATCGCATTTATTTTCAACTTTATTCCAACAATCGGATCAATAATAGCCACAATCTTTCCCGTGTTATATTGTTACTTTCAAACTGAATCGCTTTCAACAACCTTTATTATCGCTATTGTTTTAATATTATTACAAAATATATTTGGAAATATAATCGAACCAAAAGCTTTCGGGAATAAACTAGGATTAAATCCTTTAGCGATTTTGCTCTCTCTATTAATCTGGAGTTATATTTGGGGAATTGCTGGTATGATACTCGCTGTTCCATTAACGGCAATAATTAAAATAATTTTGCTAAATTCAAAAAATGAAAACGCAAATTTTATCGCCAAACTTTTAAGCTCTTAAATAATAAAAGAAATATCGCCTTTTTAAGCGAGGTTTCGTTTGTTAGATCTATTTAAGTTTAGTATTTTATTAAATAAATTACTTTGCCAAAATCATTTTCTTTGAGATTGAAATTTCGGAGCTTTCAAGCTTATAAATATATACTCCGCTTTGTAAATTAGAGGCGTTAAAATTTATCGTATGAAAACCGGCTTCGTATACTCCTTTTGCCAAAACAGCAACTTCTTGACCAAGAGCATTATAAACGCTGAGTTTTACAAATTCAGTCTCTGGCAATGTAAAACTTATCGTCGTAGTCGGATTAAAAGGATTTGGATAATTTTCTAACAATTCAAAAGTTTTATTTGTATTGAGAATCACGGATACTATATTCGAATAGTCAAACTTTCCATCAAAATCAATTTGTTTCAATCTATACTCAATATAACCTCTGAGATTTTGATTGTCTACAAAACTATATTCTTTTATAGAATTTGAATTTCCAGCTCCTCTAACAAACCCGATTTTTTCCCATTCTTTTTTATTCGTTCTTCGTTGAATTTCATATCCTTAATTATTTAACTCAGTAGCTGTCTTCCAACTTAAATTAACTTTTCCATTGATTAGAGCCGCTTTGAATGACATAAGTTCCACTGGCAAAGGATTTGCGGTATGAACTCCAAAAGTATTATTTGGCAAAACTAAGCTTGAATAATCTGTATGGCTTGACAGCGTTCCGTTTGGCGTATTTGCTATCCATTGTTCGTTAAGTTTTCCTGTCCCAGGATTGCCAGGGATGAATCCAAAATCGCTTGTTCCTTCGTCTCTTCCAGTTTGAACAATATTTTTTCTAATTAAATTAGCGTTTCTTGTCATCAATCCAACTCCATCAGCCCAACCTGTTACTGAGAAAAAAGAACCAAAATATGAAGTATCTTGATTAAATTTTCCAAAAACGTCCAATATTTGCCATTGCTTCAAATTCCAATTATTTTGATTAGGAGTTAAATCATAATCCAGAATAAAAATTCGAGTTCCGGTTAAAGCTAAATTATTGTCGCCGCCTTTAACAACGCTTGAATAATTGGAATCAATATTTGTAAAGGAATTCTTGACAGTATTAAAAGTAGCAGTATTCCAATTTGTCGAAGTCGCTAAACTTTCTACAACCGCTCTGCTAAATATCGCCCAACTTTTTTGAAATTGTAATAAAGTATTGCCAGTATAAGCAGTGTCTATAAATCTAACGGCAACAGGAGTTGAATCTAATGTTTGATTATACTTAAAAATTCTAAGTCGAAATCTTTTAATATTGCAAACGCTATCGGGATTATTATTGTAAATTTCGATAGCGTCAAAATTGCCATAATATTTTGAACTTTCATAAACTTCCGAAATAAATAAACCGTAATTTTGTCCATAAATATTTCTGGGCAACAAAATCGGAAGAATAAAAACAACTATAAATAGAAATTTTTTTTCATATGATTACTCCTTTTTTATTTTTGTGTTTTGTTGTTAAACAAATTTTCATTATTAAGACAACCTAAGCGCCATCAAGAATTTTAAATGAAAAATGAGATTATTAGATAAAAACTTATTTTTATTTAATTACAATGAAGGAAAATCAAGAAAATTTATTAAAATGAAACACTTTTGTAAAATAATGAGATAAATCTACTCAAAAAAGAATCAAAACAATCAGAATAAATACAATCTAAATTATTTAGCCCATAAACAGACGTCGCATTAAGCGATGTCGCATATACATTTTTTTTTGTTGAAATAATTAATTTATTTCTTATGAAAATAAAAAAATAAAGATAGATACTAATTACAATTTTGCGCGCATTGAATTGATTTCGATAAAATATTCCAAAAAGAATGGCGTAAAATTATTAT
>Ga0068706_1000066_pt1 | contig 48148 bp, 44 predicted proteins | sample YNPMSBMetaG_FD_65632 | JGI IMG/M metagenome (GOLD analysis project Ga0068706, IMG submission 65632) | Anoxygenic and chlorotrophic microbial mat microbial communities from Yellowstone National Park, USA - YNP MS-B MetaG | ecosystem: Environmental > Aquatic > Thermal springs > Hot (42-90C) >...
GGCGCGCTGCGGCGCGCGGACCGAAATCGGGGCAGCTTCCCCCTGAGGAGTGAGATCGGAGACCGACGATGGACGTGATCCTGCTGCAGCGAATCGAGAAGCTCGGCCAGATGGGCGAGGTGGTGAAAGTCAAGCCGGGCTATGCCCGGAACTACCTTCTGCCGCAGATGAAGGCGATCCGCGCCACCAAGGAGAACATCGCCCGCTTCGAGGCGAGCCGGGCCCAGCTCGAGGCGCAGAACCTCAAGCGGCGCGAGGAGGCGGAACGGGTCGCCGAGCGTGTGGCCGGGCTTGCGTTGGTGATGATCCGCCAGGCGGGCGAGAGCGGCCAGCTCTACGGCTCGGTCACCGCGCGCGACATCGCCGCAGCCGCGACCGCGGCGGGCCTCACCATCACCCGCCAGCAGGTCGTGCTTGAGCACCCGATCAAGACTCTCGGCCTGTTCACGGTGAAGGTCGTGCTGCACCCTGAGGTCTCGATCCCGGTGACGGTGAACGTCGCGCGCTCTCCCGAGGAGGCGGAGAAGCAGGCGCGCGGCGAGCGCGTCGGCGGCCCGGCCGAGGCCGAGGAGCAGGTCTCGGCAGCCGAGCTGTTCGAGGCCGGCGCCGCCCCGCCGGGCACGGGCGAGCAGCCGGACGTCTGAGGGCGCTCGGCCACGCCACGCTTGGCGCGCCCGCCGCAGCCTCTCTAGTCTCTCCCTCGGGATCGAGGCGGCCGGAGGGGGAGGTGTGCGATGCTTCTGCTCGATCGGGTGCTGCGGACGGTCGTGGCGGCAGGAACGCTCGACGTCACCTGGCCGGACGGCCGAACCGTGCGCTATGGCACGCCGGGCACAGGCCCCGCCGCAGCGATCCGCGTGCGTGACGCGGCCACCGCAAGGCGCGTCGCGCTGAACCCCTCGCTTGCCTTCGGCGAGGCCTGGATGGACGGGGCGATCGACACGGTGGGGGACTCCACCCTCTACGACGTGCTCGACCTCCTGATGCGCAACCTCGCCAAGGGGCGGATGCCGTGGCACGCGCGCGCCGCTGAACGCGTCGCGCGCTGGTTCCGACGCCTGCAGCAGCGGAACCCGGCACGCAGGGCGCGGCGGAACGTCGCCCACCACTATGACCTCTCCGGCCGGCTCTACAGCCTCTTCCTCGACCGCGACCGGCAGTATTCCTGCGCCTACTTCCCGACCGGCAACGAGACGCTCGAACAGGCGCAGGTCGCGAAGAAGCGCCACATCGCTGCCAAGCTCTGCCTCGACCGCCCGGGCTTGCGCGTGCTCGACATCGGCTCTGGCTGGGGCGGGCTCGCGCTTACCCTCGCCGCGGAGTACGGCGCCGACGTCACCGGCATCACGCTGTCGGAGGAACAGTTCCGCGAAAGCAACGCCCGCGCCGAGGCCGCAGGGCTTTCGCATCGCGTGCGCTTCCTTTTGCGCGACTACCGCTCTGTCACCGACCGGTTCGACCGGATCGTCTCGGTTGGCATGTTCGAGCATGTCGGAATCGTCCACTACGACACGTTCTTCCGCACGGTGTCACGCTGCCTCGCCCCTGACGGTGTCGCGCTGATCCACGCGATCGGCCGCCCCGACGGACCAGGCGTCACCAATGCGTGGCTGAGGAAGTACATCTTCCCGGGCGGCTACACGCCGGCGCTGTCGGAGGTGCTGCCGCCGATCGAGCGGTCCGGCCTGCTCGTGACCGACATCGAAATCCTGCGTCTTCACTATGCCGAGACGCTGCGGCACTGGCGCGAGCGCTTCGCGCGCAACCGCGACGCGGTGGCCGCTCTCTACGACGAGCGCTTCTGCCGGATGTGGGAGTTCTACCTCACCGCCTGCGAGCTCACCTTCCGGCACCAGGGGCACATGGTGTGGCAGGCGCAGCTTGCGCACCGCGCCACTGCGGTGCCGCTGACGCGCGACTACATCAGCCGCGCCGAGGCCGAGGCGGCGGCGCGCACCGCGGCGCAATCCCCGGTTTCCACAGGCACGTGAACAACGTGCGCCTGCCGCGCGCGCCATCCTCTGCTAGCCTCGCGCGAGAGCTCGCACATCCGGTGCCCCGATGCCTCTGACCACCGAAAGCGCGACACACGGCCGCGCCGACAGCCTGCTCGGGCTGAGGCTGCGCACGCCGCCCGCCAATCTCGAGGCGGAGCAGGCGCTGCTCGGCGCGCTGCTCGCCAACAACAAGGCCTATGAGCGCGTCTCGGAGTTCCTCGCGCCCGAGCACTTCGCCGACCCGGTGCACGGGCGGATCTTCGCCGCGATCGCGCGCCGGATCGAGCGCGGCCAGCTCGCCAACGCGGTGACGCTGAAGGCCGACCTCGAGGCCGATGGCGCGCTCGAGGAAGTGGGCGGCACCGCATATCTCGCCCAGCTCGTCTCGGCCATGGTCGGCGTGGTGAACGCCGCCGAGTACGGGCGGGTGGTGCACGATTGCTGGCTTCGCCGCCAGCTCGTCGAGATCGGCGAGGAGGTGGTGAACCGCGCCTTCGGCGACGCCGAGGGGCTCGATGCGTCCGAGCAGATCGAGGCGGCGGAGCAGGCTCTGTTCGAGCTTGCCGCGCGCGGGCCGAACGAGGGCGGGTTCATCGCCTTCGAGCGGGCGCTGACAGCGGCGATCGAGGGGGCGGAGCGCGCCTTCAAGTCGGCCGGCGGTGTTGCTGGCCTGCCGACCGGGCTCAAGGCGATCGATTCGATGATGGGCGGGCTGCACGCCTCCGATCTCGTGATCCTCGCCGGCCGGCCGGGCATGGGCAAGACGGCGCTCGCAACACGGATCGCTTTGGGCGCGGCGAAGGCGCTTGCCGAGGACGCGCGGCGCGCGGGCGCCCGCAAGCCGTCCGGCGCGGTCGCGGTGTTTTCGCTCGAGATGTCGGCCGAGCAGCTCGCGACCCGTCTGCTCGCCGAAGAGGCGCGCGTCTCCTCCGACCGGATCCGACGCGGTATGCTCGACGAGCGCGACTTCCGGCGCTTCGTCGAGGTCAGCCGCACGCTCGCCGCCTACCCGATCTACATCGACGACACGCCCGCGCTCACGATCAGCGCGCTGCGCACGCGCTGCCGGCGCCTCAAGCGCACGCAGGGGCTCTCGCTCGTGGTGGTCGACTATCTGCAGCTTCTGCGCCCCGCTCCGGGCACGCGACCCGAGAGCCGGGTGCTCGAGATCAGCCAGATCACCCAGGGGCTGAAGGCGATTGCGAAGGAGCTTGCGGTGCCAGTGCTCGCGCTCTCGCAGCTCTCCCGCGCGGTCGAGAGCAGGGAGGACAAGCGGCCGCAGCTCTCCGACCTGCGGGAATCCGGCACGATCGAGCAGGACGCGGACGTGGTGATGTTCCTCTACCGTGATGAATACTATCTCCAGCAGCGCCAGCCGAAAGAGATGAACTACGACAACGAGGACAAGTACCAGGCCGCGCTCGACAAGTGGCAGAAGGACATGGAGCGCGTGCACAACCTCGCCGAGCTGATCGTCGCCAAGCAGCGCCACGGCCCGACCGGCAAGCGCGACCTGTTCTTCGAGGCGGAGTTCACCCGCTTCGCCGACCTCGACCGCGACCACCAGGGCGACGACGCTGACTGAGGCTGTGCCCGACGCCGCGCCGTCGCGTCACGGGGCGGCGACGCTCTCGATCGACCTCGAGGCGATCGCCGCCAACTGGCGCGACCTCTGCGCGCGCCACCCCTCCGGCCCGGTCGCCGCCGTGGCCAAGGCGGACGCCTACGGCCTCGGTGCGGCCGAGGTCGTGCCGCGTCTCGTCGCCGAAGGCTGCCGGCACGTCTTCGTCGCGCAGCTCGCCGAGGCCGTGGCGCTGCGGCCGCGCCTCGGCGAGGGCGTTCTTGTCGCGGTGCTGAACGGCGTCACACCCGGCAGCGAGGAGGTTTTCATCCGCGAGCGGATCGTTCCCGTGCTGAACGATCCTGGCCAGGTCGCGCTCTGGCGCTCAGCTGCGCGCGCCGCGGGTCGGGCGCTCCCCGCACTCCTGCATGTCGATACGGGGATGAACCGGCTCGGCCTGTCTGCCAGGGACGTCGAGCGTCTCGCCGAGGACGCGCAGTCCTTCGCGGGCATCGACCTCCTCTATGTGATGACGCATTTCGTCTCCTCCGAACTGCCCGAGGACCCTCTGAATGTCGCGCAGGTCGCGCGGTTCGCGACCACGCGGGCGCGCCTGCCGGCCGCACGGACGAGTCTCGCGAACAGTTCCGGGATCTTCCTCGGTCCGCTTGGCGCCTCCGACCTCGCGCGCCCAGGCGCGGCGCTCTATGGCATCAATCCGACGCCAGGGCGAGCAAACCCGATGCGCTGCGTCGTCTCGCTCGATGCGCCGGTGCTTCAGGTGCGCGAGGTCGCCGCGGGCGAGACGGTGGGCTACAACGCCACCTGGCGTGCCGAGCGGCCGAGCCGGATCGCTACGGTTGCGGCGGGCTACGCTGATGGCTACCTTCGCTCTCTGTCCGGCCGTGGTGTCGCCTTCTTCCGTGGCCGCCTCGTCCCGCTCGTGGGCCGCGTGTCGATGGATCTCCTCACCTTCGATGTTACCGACGCACCGGACCTCGCCTCGGGCCACACACTCCGCCTGCTTGGGCCGGAGCTGCCGCCTGATGCGCTGGCCGAGCGCGCGGGAACCAATGCCTACGAGATCCTGACCGCGCTCGGGGAACGCTATGCTCGCGTCTACGGGCCGGTGCGGCCGGAAGCGTGATGCAGACCGTGCTTGCCTTCCTCGGCGGCATCGGCTCGGGCGCGTTCGCGATCCTCGCCGCTGCCGGGCGGGTGGTTCTGTTTGCGCTTGCCGCCCTCTGGCACACGGTCCGGCCGCCCTTCTATCCTCGCCAGCTGGCGCGGCAGGTGGTCGAGATCGGCTACTTCTCGCTGCCGGTGGTCGCGCTCACCGCGATCTTCTCCGGCATGGTGCTCGCGCTTCAGTCCTACACCGGCTTCTCGCGCTTCTCGGCAGAAGGCGCGGTCGCGACCGTGGTCGTGCTCTCGATCACCCGCGAGCTCGGCCCCGTTCTCGCGGGGCTGATGGTTGCGGGCCGGATCGGTGCCGCGATCGCTGCCGAGATCGGCACGATGCGGGTGACCGACCAGATCGACGCGCTCACCACCCTCTCCACCAATCCGATCAAGTATCTCGTCGTGCCGCGCGTCGTCGCCGCCACGCTCGTTCTGCCGCTGCTCGTGATCGTCGCCGACATCCTCGGCGTGATGGGCGGCTTCATCGTCGGTGTGGCCAAGCTCGAGTTCAACGCAAGCACCTACATGACGCGCACCTGGGAGTATCTCAAGGCCGAGGACGTGATCTCGGGCCTCGTGAAGGCTGCCGTGTTCGGCTTCATCATCGCGCTGATGGGCTGTTTCCAGGGCTACCACTCGAAGGGCGGCGCGCAGGGGGTGGGGGCGGCGACCACAAACGCGGTCGTCTCGGCCTCGATCCTGATCCTCGTCTTCAACTACGTCATCACCGAGCTCTTCTTCGCGCGATGAGCGAGGCTGACTCCCGCCCGCCCAAGATTCGCATCCGCGGCCTCTGCAAGGCCTTCGGGCCGAAGGTGGTGCTCGACCGTCTCGACCTCGACGTGCCGGCGGGGCGCTCGCTCGTCGTGATCGGCGGTTCTGGCTCGGGCAAGAGCGTTCTCATCAAGTGCATCCTCGGTCTGATCGAGCCGGAAGCCGGAACGATCGAGATCGACGGCCGCAACGTTCTCGCGATGCGCCGGGCCGAGCGAGAGGCGATCAACGAGCATATCGGCATGCTGTTCCAGGGCGGGGCGCTGTTCGACAGCCTGCCTGTGTGGGAGAATGTTTGCTTCGGGCTGATCGCGAAACGGAGGCTCAAGCGCCGCGAGGCGAGGCCGCGCGCGATCGAGATCCTCGCCCAGGTCGGGCTCGGGCCCGAGGTGGCCGACCTCTCGCCCGCGGAGCTCTCAGGGGGCATGCAGAAGCGTGTGGCGCTCGCGCGCGCGATCGCCGCCCAGCCCGACATCATCTTCTTCGATGAACCGACGACGGGGCTTGATCCGATCATGGGCGCGATCATCGACGCGCTGATCGTCGAGCAGGTGCAGCGCCTCGGCGCCACCGCCTTCTCGATCACCCATGACATGGCCTCGGCCCAGCGGATCGCCGACACGGTGGCGATGATCCATAAAGGGGCGATCATCTGGACGGGGCCCGCGAGCGAGATGCGCCACAGCGGCAACCCCTATGTCGACCAGTTCGTCCGCGGCTCGACCAAGGGGCCGATCCGCATGGAGGTGCGGCGCTAGAGCCGCCGGCCATGCCCCGCCCCACGTCACGCTATGTCTGCTCGGCCTGCGGTGCGGTCGCGCCGAAATGGGCGGGGCGGTGCGAGGCCTGCGGCGCGTGGAACACCATCGTCGAGGAAGCGGCCGAGGCACTGCCCGGGCCGGCGGCGAGGGGCATCACGGGCGGGCGGAAGATCGCGTTTGTTCCGCTCGCGGGCGAAAGCGCCCCGCCGCCGCGCACGCCCTTCGACATCGCCGAGCTCGACCGGGTTCTGGGGGGCGGGCTCGTTCCGGCCTCGGTCGTTCTCGTCGGCGGCGACCCGGGGATCGGCAAGAGCACGCTGCTTCTCCAGGCCGCTGCACGGCTCGCCGCGGGCGGGGCGCGCGCCCTCTACATCTCGGGCGAGGAATCGGTCGAGCAGGTTCGGCTGCGTGCGTCGCGGCTCGGGCTCGCTGCCGCGCCGCTCGCGCTTGCCGCCGCCACAAGCCTGCGCGACATCGCAGCCTCGCTCGAGGCTGAGCGAGGCGTCGCCCTCGTCGTGATCGACAGCATCCAGACGATGTGGCTTGATGCGCTCGAGTCGGCCCCCGGAACGGTCGCGCAGGTGCGGGCCTGTGCGGCCGAGCTGATTCGGCTTGCCAAGTCGCGCGGCTTCGCGCTCGTCGTCGTCGGTCACGTGACGAAGGAAGGCGCGATCGCGGGCCCGCGCGTGCTCGAGCACATGGTCGATGCGGTGCTCTATTTCGAGGGCGAGCGCGGCCACGCCTTCCGGATCCTCCGCGCGGTGAAGAACCGCTTCGGCGCGACCGACGAGATCGGCGTGTTCGAGATGACTGACCGCGGCCTCGTCGAGGTCGCCAACCCCTCCGCCCTGTTCCTCGCCGAGCGCCGCGGCAATGTCGCGGGCTCGGCCGTGTTCGCGGGCGTGGAGGGAACCCGCCCCGTGCTCGTCGAGGTTCAGGCGTTGCTCTCGCCCTCACCGGGCGGCAGCCCGCGCCGCGCCGTGGTGGGATGGGACCAGGGGCGGCTTGCGATGCTGCTCGCGGTGCTCGAGACGCGCGCCGGCCTCGCGCTCTCGGGAGCGGATGTCTATCTCAACATCGCCGGCGGCTTGCGCATCACCGAACCGGCGGCCGATCTTGCGGTCGCCGCCGCCCTCGCCTCCGCCGCGACCGGCCGGCCCACCGATGCGTCGATGGTGTTCTTCGGCGAGGTCGGGCTTTCGGGCGAGGTGCGGCTCGTGTCGCAGGCGGAGGCGAGGCTCAAGGAGGCCGCCAAGCTCGGCTTCACCGCCGCCGCCCTGCCGCGCCGGCCCTCCGCCAAGGGGCGCGCGCTCGCGGTGCCTCAGGGCCTCGCCGCCTGGGAGGTCGGGCACGTCTCCGATCTCGTCGCCCGGATCGCCGGCAGAGCGGCCGGGCGCGCGCGGGGCGCCGCCGGGCCTCGAGGCGAGAGGTAGGGCGGGCAGGGCGGCCGTGACGCTGGCCATGACAGGCTCGCTGAAACGTGCCGATACGCAGCGATGCGGTGAGCGCTGGAACGTAACGTCACCGATCCGACCCTTCATCCGAGGAGACCGAGGCCGATGACATCGATCCCCGCCAACTCCTGGCTCGCCTTCCTCTTGCCGCCGCTTCTGCTCGTCGGCTCGAACGTGCTGATGACCGTCGCCTGGTACGGCCATCTGAAGCAGCCCTCCTGGCCGCTCTGGCTCGCTATGCTCGTCTCTTGGGGCATCGCCTTCTTCGAATACTGCCTCGCCGTGCCGGCGAATCGAATCGGCTATGGCACCTACACCGCGCAGCAGCTCAAGGTGATGCAGGAGGTCATCACCATGGCGGTGTTCGCGGGCTTTGCCGTGCTGGTGCTCGGCGAGCGTCTCAGCTGGAATTACGGGGCGGCGGCGCTCTGCCTCGTCGCCGCCGTGGTCTTCATCTTCCTGCCAACGGGGAAGTGAGGAACTGGAGAGGGAGAGGAGGGCAGGGATGCGGATCGGTGTCCCGAAGGAGACAAAGGTGCACGAATACCGCGTCGGGCTCGTTTCCGGCGTCGGTTCGAGAGCTCGTGCACGCCCGCCACACGGTGCTCGTGCAGTCGGGAGCGGGCGAGGGAATCGGCTTCGGCGACGAAGCCTATTAGCGCGCCGGCGCGAGCATCCTGCCCGACGCGGCCTCCGTGTTCGCCGTGGCCGAGCTGATCGTGAAGGTGAAGGAGCCGCTTCCGCCCGAGATCGCCCTTCTGAGGCCAGGGCAGGTTCTGTTCACCTATCTCCATCTCGCGGCCGACCCTGAGCTGGCGAGGGGGTTGATGGCCTCGGGCGTGACGGCGATCGCCTACGAGACGGTGACGGACCGCTCGGGCGGACTTCCGCTGCTCGCGCCGATGAGCGAAGTGGCCGGGCGTATGGCGGTCCAGGTCGGGGCGCGTTGCCTCGAGAAGGAGAATGGCGGGGCAGGAATCCTTGTCTCCGGTGTGCCCGGGGTGCGCGGCGCGCGCGTCACCATCCTCGGTGGCGGCGTGGTCGGCTCGAACGCGGCGCGGATCGCGGCCGGGATGCGGGCGGAGGTGACGGTGATCGACCGCGACCTCGCGCGCCTCGACGCGCTCGACCGCGAGTTCGGCGGCAGGGTCACGACCCTGCACGCCACCGCCGATGCGATCGAAGCTTCGGTTCTCGCGAGCGACCTCGTGATCGGCGCGGTGTTCGTGCCTGGTGCCGCGGCGCCGAAGCTGGTCTCCCGCGCCATGGTTTCGCGCATGCAGAAGGGAAGCGTGATCGTCGATGTCGCGATCGACCAGGGCGGCTCTATCGAAACCTCACGCCCCACCACCCATGCCGACCCGACCTACATCGTCGACGGCGTGGTGCACTACTGCGTCACCAACATGCCGGGCGCGGTCGCCCGCACCTCGGCGGTGGCGCTGAATGACGCGACGCTGCCTTTCGTGATGGCGGTGGCAGGCAAGGGCTGGCGGCGGGCGATGGCGGAGGATCCGCATCTGCGCAACGGGCTCACCGTTCATGATCGGCGCATCACCCATCCGGCTGTCGCTGCGGCGCTCGGCGAGAAGCTCGACCGCGCCGAGGAGGCGATCGTTCCGTGAGCGCCGTGGCTCTCGCCGCCGCGGCGCGCGAGGTCGCCCGGCTCGGCCTCGTCAGCGGCACCGCGGGCAACCTCTCGCTGCGGGCGGGGGAGACGCTGCTCGTCACGCCGACGGGGCGCGAGCTCGCCTCGCTCGCGGCCGAGGACATCGTCACGCTTGACCGCGAGGGACGGGCGGTCGGGGAGGGGCGGCCGACCAGCGAGTGGCGACTGCACCGCGCGGTGCTCGACACAAGGCCCGATCTCAACGCCGTGGTGCACACGCATAGCTCATGCGCCACCGCCGCCTCGGCCCTCCGGCGATCCATTCCGGCCGTGCACTATACCGTTGTCGCGGCCGGCGGCGAGGACATCCCCTGCGCGCCCTACGCCACCCCCGGAAGCGCGGCGCTCGCCGAAGCCGCGGCGCGGGCGATGGCCGAGCGCGATGCCTGCCTCCTTGCGCATCACGGCGTGGTGGCGGCCGGCGCGACGCTCGAGGCGGCGGTGTCGCTCGCGCTCATGGTCGAGGAGCTCGCCCGGATCTGGCTTCGGCTTCTTGCCGCCACACCCGACCCGCCGGTGCTCCACGCCGCCGAGATGGCGTCGCTGAAGGCCGCCTGGGCCACCTACCGGAGCGGCGGCATGACTGAAGGGCTGCCTTCCGGATAGCCAGTGTCGCCTATCTTTTAGTTGCAATCGCCGGTTCGATCCCGCGTCAGCCCCTAAAAAAGGCGGATTTTGGATCCCGCAGAAGTTGGCGTCGTTTTTGCCTACTCGGTGGCAGCGCAGCGTTGCTTCGGCGACAGCTTCGGTTGGCGTGCCGCTTTTGTCTGTCACAGACGTGCCCGACCACTGCGCGAGGCCCCTCCCGGGAGAAGGAGAACGGGCCATGTGCGACCGTCACGGTGATGCCTTCGTCGATTACGGTGCGATCGCGGAGCGTTTGCGCGGGGCGCGGCTCGGCCGTCGCGCCGCACTGAAGGCGACCGCCGCCGGTGCGCTGACCCTGGCGATGGGCCCGGGGCTCGCGCAGGCGCAAGCGCGCGGCGCGCTGCGGGGCACGCACGGCACGGGCTTCTGCAACCTCAACTTCTTCCTCGCCCACTCGCTTCAGCTCGCACGCGAGGACGGGGTGGAGATCCAGTTCGTCAACACACCGACCTTCGCCGAGCAGGTGACGTTCCTCGGCACCGGGCAGGTCGATCTCGGGCTGATGCCCTATACGAGCTTCATCGCGCTGTTCAACGCCGGCGCGCCGGTGAAGATCATCGCCGGCGGCGGCATCGAGGGGTGCGCCATCGTCTCGCGCCCCGGCCTCACCACGCCGCAGAGCCTCCGCGGCAAGACGCTCGGCACCTTCCAGCTCGATACGCTCGAGGTGATGCCCTACGACTACCTCAAGAAGCACGGGATCAGCTTCCGCGAGGTGCGGGTGCGCTACATGGGCAACACGCCCGAGGCGGTCGAGGCGCTCAAGGCCGGGGCGCTCGACTGGATCTGCACCATCGAGCCCTATGCGACGGCGCTCGTGAACGACGTCCCCGGCGCGACGATGCTGACCGCCGGTCGTGACCTCTACGGCCCCGGATACACCGACTGCGTGCTCGCCTACCGCGCGAGCCTCATCAGAGAGAACCCGGCAGCGCTGAAGGCGGTGATCAAGGCGATGATGCGCGCCCAGGCCTTCGCCGAGAGCCGCCCCGAGGAGACGCTGCAGCGCCTCGTCGGCACCTACTACAAGACCTCGATGGACAACGCCCGGGTTGCGATGGCGAAACAGACGGCGGTGGTCGACGCCCGCAGCCAGACCGATTTCATCCTCGGCCGCACCGACAGTCTGGTCGAGATGGGCTATATCCGCAACAAGCCCGGCCGTGACGCGATCGACTGGACGCTCTTGGAGCAGGTGATCGCCGAGAACCAGGAGCTCTGGCGCTCGCTCAAGCACAAGTCGGCCTGAGCGGGGAAGACGATGCCCGGAGACGGCACGGCGGCGGCGCCCGGCCGCGTCGCCGCCGAACCGAGCGCCGGCGCCGCGCCTCGGGCGGAGTGGCCGCCCCGCCTGCGCTCGGCCCTCGAGCGGCTCGGCTGGTCGATCGCCTCGGTCGGGCTGTTCGTCCTGATCTGGGAGGTCTGCTGGCTGGTCGGCTGGGCCGACCCGAAGCTCCTGCCGCCGCCGCACATCTTCCTCGGCGACATCCCCGACCAGGCGCGCTTCTTCAACACCGCCACGCGCTGGCAGATCGGCGTCAACCCGGCGGACGGACCGAGCCCCTATGGCGCAGTCGCGATCACCGTCGCCTCGACGACACTGCGCGTCTTCGCCGGGCTTGCGATCGCCGCCGTCCTCTCGGTCGCGGTCGGCGTCGCGATCCGTTACTGGGAGCTGTTCGGCAAGCTCACCCTGCCGACCATCACGCTTCTGTCGCCGGTCTCGCCGATCGCCTGGCTGCCGGTCGCGATCTTCCTGTTCGGCATCGGCAACGCGCCGGCGATCTTCATGGTCGTGATCGCCCTGTTCTTCCACATGGTGCTGTCGACCATCAGCCAGATCGACAACGTCAACCGGAACCTCATCAACGTCGCTCGGACCATGGGGGCGACGCGGCGACGGGTCTATGCGCGGGTGATCATCCCCGCGATCCTGCCGCAGCTCCTGATCGTTCTCAGGCTCAACCTGTTCGCCTCCTGGATGGTGGTTCTGGTGGCGGAGACGACAGGCGTCGGCTTCGGGCTCGGCCAGGTGATGATGCTCGCGCGCAACACCTTCAACCCCTCGCTCGTGTTCTTCACCATCGCGCTGATCGGCCTGCTCGGCTTCACCTCCGACTGGCTCCTGCGCCAGGTTCAGCGGCGCGTGCTCTGGTGGGTGCCGGAGAATGGAGGCGTGCTCCGTGGTCTTTGATCCCCACCGGCCCGTCTCATCGGCCGATGCCGTCGCCTGCCGTGGCGTGGGCAAGATCTGGGCGGCCGGGACGGAGCGCGCGCATGAGGCGCTCGCGGGAATCGACCTCGACGTCGCCGCGGGCGAGTTCGTGGTGCTGCTCGGCCCCTCGGGCTGCGGCAAGTCGACGCTGCTCTACCTGATCGCCGGGCTCGAGGCGCCGACCTCGGGCGAGATCTGTTTCTTCGGCGATCCGGTCGAGCGCCCTTCCCCCGACCGCAGCCTGATCTTCCAGGAGACGTCGCTCTTCCCCTGGCTCTCGGTCGGCCAGAATGTCGCCTTCGGCCTCTCGATCCGCGGCGACCCGCCGGAGGCGCGACGCGCCGCCGCACGCGAGGCGCTCGCGCGCGTCGGCCTTGCTGCGGCGATCGACAAGCGTCCCGACGAGCTCTCGGGCGGGATGCGGCAGCGTGTGGCGGTGGCCCGAGCGCTCGCGATGCGGCCGAAGCTCCTCCTGATGGACGAGCCTTTCGCCGCGCTCGACGTCCAGACACGGGCGAAGATGCAGGACTTCCTGCTCGATGTCTTGCAGGCCTCCGGCGCCTCGGTGCTGTTCGTCACCCACTCGATCGACGAGGCGGTCGCGCTCGCCGACCGCGTTGTCGTCTTCACCGCCCGGCCGGGACGGATCAAAGAGATCGTTCCTGTGCCGATGCCACGCCCGCGCGATCCGTTCGCGCCCGACTGCGTCAAGCTCCGCCGGCTTCTGACCGAGGCATTGAGGAGCGAGGTGGATCGCGCCTTCGCCGAGCAGGAGGCGCTTGCCGCGACCGGCTGAGGCGCCTTCGCGCCGCCCCACGAGAGACCGCAGACGAACCGAAACCGACCCGACATCGGAGCAGACGCCATGGCCGTCAGCCTTGTCCGAAGCCGCGCCCTGATCACCCGCGCCACCGGCCGCCACACTTGGGAGCAGATCGACGACGGCGCCGTACTTCAGAAAGACGGCGTGATCGAGGAGATTGGCACGTTCGAGGAGCTCTCCAGACGCTACCCGACCGTGCCGGTGGTCGGTTCGGGCAACGAGATCCTGTTGCCGGGCTTCGTCAACGGGCACCACCACATCGGGCTGACCCCGGTGCAGCTCGGCTCGCCCGACATGCCGCTCGAGCTCTGGTTCGTCACCCGCATGGTGACGCGCAACCTCAACCGCTATCTCGACACGCTCTATTCCGCATTTGAGATGATTGCGTCTGGGATTACCACCGTGCAGCACATCCACGGCTGGATCCCGGGAACACTTTCCGAGGTCGAGGCGAAGTCGGACCAGGTGATCCGCGCCTACGAGGACATCGGCATGCGCGTCTCCTACTGCTTCGCGGTGCGCGACCAGAACCGGCTCGTCTACCAGGACGACGCCGCCTTCGTCGCCTCGCTGCCCGAGGAGCTGCGCGGGCCGATGCGCGCCTGGTTCGACCGGTTCCGCATGACGCTCGATGACCAGCTCGAGCTGTTCCGCTCGCTGCACCGGCGGCACGGCAACAAGGAGCGCGTGCGCATCCAGCTTGCGCCCGCGAACCTGCACTGGTGCTCGGATGCGGCGCTTGCGGGCCTCGCGCGGCTGTCGGAGGAGTTCGACGCGCCGATGCACATGCACCTCGTCGAGACCGCCTTCCAGAAGGAGTATGCCCGGCGTCGCGGCGGCGGCAGCGCCGTCGAGTATCTCGATCGTTTCGGCATGCTCTCGCCGCGGCTCACCCTCGGGCACGGCGTGTGGTTGAGCGAGCGCGACATCGGCCGGCTCGCCGAGACGGGCGTGTGCATCTGCCACAACTGCTCCTCGAACTTCCGGCTTCGCTCCGGCATCGCGCCGCTCAACCGCTTCGAGGCGGCCGGAATCAACACCGCGATCGGCCTCGACGAGGCGGGGATCAACGACGACCGCGACATGCTCCAGGAGATGCGCCTTGTGCTGCGCGCGCATCGCGTGCCCGGGATGGACGAGGACGATGTCCCGGGCATGGGCCAGGTTCTGCGCATGGCCACGGTGGGAGGGGCGCGGACGACACCGTATCGTGACAGCCTCGGCACGCTCGAGCCTGGGAAAGGCGCCGACATGGTGCTGATCGACTGGAACGAGATCTCCTACCCCTATCTCGACCCGGAGACGAAGCTGCTCGATGCCGTGATCCAGCGCGCCAAGGCCTCGGCCGTGCGCGCCACGATCTGCGCCGGCGAGGTGATCTACGAGAACGGCCGCTTCACGCGGGTCGACCGTGACGCGGCGCTCAAGGCTCTGCATGACGACCTCGCCCGCGCCCTCTCCGACGAGGAGGTCGAGCGCCGGCGGCTCGCGAAGGCGTTGCTGCCGCATGTGCGGCGGTTCTACGCGGGCTACATCGACCCGTCGCGGCACGAGCCGTTCTACCGGCAGTCCTCGCGGGTCTGAGCGGCAGGGCTCAGGCGCCGGCCGGCTGCGCTGGCTCCAGCGTGGCCGCTCCTTGGGCGGCCGGCAGCCACACCGTGAAGGTGCTGCCTTTTCCCTCCTCGCTCTCGATCTCGAGGAGGCCGCGGTGGCGGCTGACGATGTGCTTGACGATCGCAAGCCCGAGCCCCGTTCCGCCCACGGCGCGCGACCGCGCCGCATCGACCCGATAGAATCGTTCGGTGAGGCGCGGCAGATGCAGGCGCGGGATCCCCGGGCCGTCGTCGGTGACGGAGACGGCAACGCCTGCGCGGCGCCGGCCCTTCTGCCCGTCGGGGCCGTCGCGACGCAGCGTGAGCTCGATCCGCCCCCCCTCGCGGCCATACTTCACCGCGTTGTCGAGCAGGTTTGCGAGCACCTGGGCGAGTTGGTCTGCGTCGCCGGTCACCGTCGGCAGGCCCGGCTCGATCGAGAGCTCGAGCCGCATCCGCCGCGCCGCGAGCCGTGGTGCGAGCGCCTCGGCGCTGCGCCGGGCCAGCACGGCGAGATCGACCTCCGCCGTGGGCGGCGTGTGCTCCATCAACTCGATCCGCGACAGGCTGAGCAGGTCCTCGATCAGACGCCCCATGCGCGCCGCCTGGTCCGCCATGATGGGCAGGAAGCGCGCCTGCGCCTCGCGGTCCTCCGCGGCCGGGCCGCGCAGCGTCTCGATAAAGCCGATCAGGCTCGCAAGCGGCGTGCGCAGCTCGTGGCTTGCGTTGGCGACGAAATCCGCACGCATCTGTTCGAGCCGGCGCTCGCGCGTGCGGTCGGACAGAACGAGCACGAGCCGCCCGCCATCGGGAAGCGGCGGGTCGAGCAGGATGAGGGTGGCGAGCAGCTCGCGCTCGACCGGCACGGGCAGCGTCACCTCCGCCGTCTGCGTGCCGTGGCCGGCGAGCGCGCGCTCGAGCGCGCCGCGCAGGCCCGGGTTGCGCAACAGCGCGGCCAGATCGGCGCCGTCCTCGCCAAGCAGGGCGCGTGCGGCCGGGTTCAGGACCAGCGGCCGTGCGTCGGCGCCGAGCACGCAGAGCGCCTCCGGCAGGCGATCGACGATCCGCACCGCGGCGGCGGCGTTCGCCGCCGCCTCCGCCCCGCGCGCCCGCAGGCCCGCCGCGAGCCGCCCCGCCGCCTCGGCGATCCGCCGCAAGGGCGGGAAGAGGGGGAGCGTCGGCGTCGGGCCGCCCGCCTCGGCTGCCTTCAGCGCCGCCGTCAGCCGCGCGATGTCGCGACGCCAGAGCCAGCCGAACACCCCGCCACAGAGGAACAGGGCGAGGCTGACCATAGCGGCGGCATCGACCGGGATCGCGTCCGCAGCGGCGAGGGCGGCGAGCAGGACCGCAGGTGCCGCGCCGATGGCGGCGGCGACCGCAACCGCGATCAGCGGCCCCGGCTCCGGGAGGCGGTGCGGCATCGCCGCCGGTCAGAACACGCGGTCGTCGAACCGTTCCGGCGCCGGCTCGACCGTGCGCGCCCCGCCGCGCGTGACCTCCATCAGGGCTAGCCCGCGCTGGTTCGTTCCGTCCGGCAGGAGCCGAACGATCCCGAGCACGCCCGCGAACCCCGCCGGATCGGTCAGCGCGGCGCGCGAGACGTCCCCTTGCGCGGCGAGGACGGCCGCGATCGCGGCGGCATCGAAAGCGACGCCGGCGACGAGCGGCGGTGCCGCGCCGAACGCTTCGGCGAAGCGCGCCTCGAAGGCGGCGCGTCGCGCCTCATCGGGGGCGGCGTAGAGCGTGCCGACGAGCGCCGGCTCGCGCCCCGCATCCGGCATCGCCGCGAGCAGAGGCGTGCCGAGGAAGCGGACGGGCGGGTTGTCTATGTCGTAGAAGGGCAGGAGCGAGGCGACGGCGCGAAGTTGCTCGCCGCCATCGGCGAGGATCAGCGCATCGAAATCGGGCGGCGGAATGCGCGCCTCGCGGGCGAGCGCGGCGGCGCGTCGGCGGCCTTCCGCCGTGCCGAGAGCGCGCGCGGCGCGGATCTGCGCATCGACCGGGCCGCGGCGCCGGGCGTAGTCGGCCAGGCGCTGCACCGCTGGCGCCGGGTTGCCGGCGTAGATCTCCTCGCGCACGACACTGCCCCCGGATGACGCGACGGCTGCGCGGAAGGTGGCGAGCACCGCCCGTCCATAGGGCGTGTCGGGCACCAGGGCGGCGAACCGCTCCGCTCCGGCCGACCGTGCTGCGGCGACGACGCGCCGCACCGCTGGGCCGGGAAGCTGGCCGAGCACGAACACGTTGTCGCGCGCGGCCGAAGCATCGGTCGTGAAGGCGAGCACGTTCACTCCGGCGGCGCGGGCGAGCGGGCCCACCGCCTCGGTCTCGGCGGCGAACAGGGGCCCGAGAAGGATCGAGGCGCCTTCGGCGAGCGCCGCTCGGGCCGCTGCCGCGGCGCCTGCCGGCGTGCCGCCCGTGTCCTTCGGCAACAGGACGAGCGGGGCCTCGTGCTGGAAGAGGGCGAGGGTCGCGGCATCGAGCATCGCCCGTCCGACCGCGGCCTGCGGCCCGCTCAGCGGCAGGAGAAGCCCCGCACGCACCTGGCCATCCGGGCCGAGGGCAGGGCGCTGCAGAACCGGCGCCGCCGGCTGGGGCGCCAGAGCCTGGGCGCGGGGCGTAGGCGCGTGCGGCTGTGGCCCGGCGCAGGCGGCAAGCGCTAGGCTCACGAGAACGAAGGGGAGAAGGAATGGACGGGCAGGACGACTCACCGGCTGATCCCCTTGCTTCCACCGCGGGCAGCGCCGACGCCGCAGGCCCGCCCGGAACCCTCACCCTCGTCGCCACGCCGATCGGCAATCTCAGCGACATGGCCCCGCGCGGGCTTGCGGTGCTCGCCGCCGCCGACGTGGTTCTGTGCGAGGATACCAGGGTCACCGCGAAGCTGCTCGCGGCCGCCGGCCTTACCCGCACGCTTACCGCCTACCACGAACACACCGAGCGGGCGATGACCCCGCGCGTGCTCGAGGCGCTCGCGGAGGGGCGGCGCGTCGCGCTCGTCTCGGATGCGGGCATGCCGCTCGTCTCCGACCCCGGCTACCGCCTCGTCTCGGCCGCGATCGCTGCGGGGCACAGGGTCACTGCCGTGCCCGGGCCCTCGGCGGCGCTCACCGCGCTCGCGCTCTCGGGGCTGCCGCCCCAGCCGTTCCTGTTCCTCGGCTTCCTGCCCCCCAAACCGGGGCCGAGGCGGGCGAGGCTCGAGACGGTGCGCGCGGCGGAAGCCGCGGGGCTCGCAGCGACCCTCGTTCTGTTCGAGGCGCCGCAGCGTGTGGCGTCAACGCTTGCCGATCTCGCGGCTGCGCTTGGCCGGCGCCAAGCTTCGGTGGCGCGCGAGCTCACCAAGCTGTTCGAGGAGGTGGCGCGCGGCCCTCTGCCCGATCTCGCTGCCCGCTTCGCCGCCGCGCCGCCGCGCGGGGAGGTGACGATCGTCGTCGCCCCCGCCGCCGGGGCGGAGCCTGCGAGCGAGGCGGAGGTCGCCGCACGGCTGCGTTCCGCCCTTGCGTCCGGGGCGTCGGTGAAGGACGCGGCGGCGATGGTCGCCGCGGCGACCGGCCGGCCGAGGCGTGCGGTCTATGCCCTCGCGCTTTCGATTGCCGCCGGCGGGTAGCGGGTGCCGCGGGAGGCGCGTCAGCGGCGGAACAGCGCCAGCAGAGCCGACGGCATGGCGTTCGCGGTCCCGAGGCTCTGGATCGAGAGCTCGGCGCGGACCTGGAGCGAGGCGAGCCGGGCTGCCTCCGCACCGAGATCGGCATCGACCAGCGCGCCGAGACCCTCGCGCAGCCCGTCGGCGAAGGCGCGCTCCGCCGCCTTCGCCGCCTCGACCTTGCGCACGCCCTCGCCGAAATGCCCGGCATCGTCGGCGGCGCGGCGCACCGCCACATCGATCTGCGCGAGACCGGCGGCGGGATCGTCGAAGTCGAGGGCGTCGAGGCCAAGGCCGGCCGCCGTCATGTCGCGATAGGCGACGCCGATCGACGCGCCGGAGGGGTGGCGCATGATCTCGAACCGCGGCGGCTCGGGCGGGGGGCCCGGCGGCGCTCCGGGAAGGTCGAGCCGCAGGTCGAGGATGACCCAGCCGGAGCCGCCGCCGTCGGGGTTGAAGCGGAGCTCGAGCGTCGTGCCGTTGCCGGGGTCGTAGTCGAAGACGAGCGTCTGCAGGCCGTTCACCGGCAGGCCCGGGTCAACCGGCGCGCCGCCCGAGGCGGGCGGCCGCCCCGTCGCTGCGACCCGCACCGGCCCCTGCCAGATCTCTACGACGTCGTTCGGGGGTAGAAGGTCGAGGTCCAGCACGACGGGGGCGGCGACCGGCCCGGCGTCGACCGTGAAGGTCTGCGAGCCCGATCCGGCGCTCGAGCCGATCAGCGAGGCGAAGTCAGGCGGCTGAGCGGGCGGCGGCGCCGGCACGTCCGGGATGACGAGCAAGTTGACGCCGTTGAAGCTCGCGCTTCGGGCCATCGCGTCGATTCGCGCGACCAGCCCCTCGATCTCACGGCGGACGCTCGCGCGGTCGCCCTCTCCGGGAAGGCCGAGCCACTGCAGGTATTTCGCCTTGACGGTCGCGAGCGTGTCGGAGATGGCGCGCGCCGCGTCCGCCGCCGTCGTCACCACCGCGCCGCCGAGGCCGAGGCTCGCGCGCACCGCCGCCCAGCCTGCGAGATCCGCCCGCATGCCTTGGGCGAGACGAAGATCGCCGGGTTCGCCTCCGCCGTCGGCACGGCAAGCCCGCTTTCGATCCGAGCCTTGGTGGCGGCAAGGGAGCTCATGGTGGCGGCCAGGCTTCGGGCCGCCTGCATGGCCGCCGGGTTGGTGGTGATCGAGGTCATGGTGCGGAATGCCTGGGGGCGCCTTGGATGCCGGATCGGATGAACGCCGTGTTGCATGCATCATACCAGCATGCATCGTGCCAGCCGCGAGGCGTCACGACAGGCGAGGCCGGCTTCGGTTGTGCCCGGACCGACATCGGCGACCATACAGGATGGCGATGCCGGGCGGCAGAAGGTGCCGGCCAGACCCTGCCGGCAGCCGCGCGCCTCCGCCGGCTCAGCCCCGGCGTTCGACCAAAAGCCGCTTGATCTCGCCGATCGCTTTCGCCGGGTTGAGGCCCTTCGGGCAGGTCTTCGTGCAGTTCATGATCGTGTGGCAGCGGTAGAGCTTGAACGGGTCCTCGAGCGCATCGAGACGTTCGCCGGTCGCCTCGTCGCGGCTGTCGGCGATCCAGCGATAGGCCTGAAGCAGAACCGCGGGCCCGAGATAGCGGTCACCGTTCCACCAATAGGAGGGGCAGGAGGTCGAGCAGCAGAAGCAGAGGATGCACTCCCACAACCCGTCGAGACGCGCCCGCTCTTCGGGGCTCTGCAGCCGCTCGCGGTCGGGCGGGGCGGGGCTGTCTGCCTTCAGCCATGGCTCAATCGAGCGCAGCTGGGCGTATCCCTGCGAGAGATCGGGAACGAGGTCCTTGATCACCGGCATGTGCGGCAGCGGCGTGATCCGCACCGGCCCCTTCACCTCCTCGATCGGCTTGAGGCAGGCGAGCGTGTTGGTGCCGTCGATGTTCATCGCGCAGGAGCCGCAGATGCCTTCGCGGCAAGAGCGGCGGAAGGTGAGAGTCGTATCGATCTCGTTCTTGATCTTGATCAGCGCGTCGAGGACCATCGGCCCGCACGCGTCGAGGTCGATGCGGTAGGTGTCGAGGCGCGGGTTCTCGCCGTCGTCCGGGTTCCAGCGGTAGATGCGGAACTCCTTCACACGCGTCGCGCCGGCCGGCGCCTCGAAGGTCCTGCCCGGCCTGATCCGGCTGTTGGCGGGCAGAGTGAATGTCGCCATCGTTTGTTCCCCGATCAGTTCGTTTCGATCACCGCGTCAACCGCCGGACGCAGGTCGTTGTTGTCCTCGATGCGAAGCATTCTGATGTCGCGCACGCAGGGGCCGAACCAGCTGTACGCCTTGGTCAGCTCCTGGACAGCGAGGACACACCGGACGGCATCAACAGTGTCGTCTCCGAAGTAGACGCTGCCTTGCTGTCGCGTGAAGCCGTGCTTGCTGAGCACGCGCCTGATATCGTTGTAGGCGTTTTGCCAGGTCGTTGCGTGATAGGCGGCCTGAAGCGCGGTCGTGTCCATGTCGAACGCGATGGCGTACATGCTCCGTCCTCTCTGCGGTTTCGAGTTGTGCCCGATCCCAGCCACGGGCGCCGGCCCCACACCTGGTTCAGGCCTGTCGGGCCGGCGCCTCGTCACGGGGCCTCAGTACACCCGCGCCTTCGGGGGGAAGGACTGAACTTCGTTGGTCAGCGTGGTCAGCGTCACGGGGCGGTAGTCGAGCCGTACCTCGCCGGCGGCGTTGCACCAGGCGAGGGTGTGCTTGAGCCAGTTCACATCGTCGCGCTCGGGATAGTCCTCGTGGGCATGCGCGCCGCGGCTCTCGTGCCGCGCCTCGGCCGACACCACCGTCACCATCGCGTTGCCCATCAGGTTGTCGAGCTCCATCGCCTCGACGAGGTCGGTGTTCCAGATCAGGCTCCGGTCGGTCACGCGCAGGTCGTCCATCTGCCGCCAGTGGCCGCGCATCTTCTCCACACCTTCGGCGAGGCTCGCCGAGTTGCGGAACACCGCCGCATGGGCCTGCATCGTCTTCTGCATGGCCAGCCGTATCTCGCCTGTGGTCGACCCGCCCTTGGCGTGGCGGATACGGTCCATCCGATCGAGCGCCGCCTCGCCCGCCTTGGGCGGGAGCGGCGGCTGGCTCTGCCCGGGCTTGACGAGCTCGGCCGCCCGCTGCGCCGCGGCGCGGCCGAACACCACGAGGTCGAGAAGCGAGTTGGTGCCGAGGCGGTTGGCGCCGTGCACCGAGACGCAGGCCGCCTCGCCGACCGCCATAAGCCCCGGCACGACGCGGTCTCCCTCCGGGCCGCGGGTGATCACCTCGGTGCGCCAGTTCGTCGGGATCCCGCCCATGTTGTAGTGCACGGTGGGCAGGATCGGGATCGGCTCGCGGGTGACATCGACTCCGGCGAAGATCTTCGCCGTCTCGCTGATCCCTGGAAGCCGTTCGGCCAGGAGCTCGGGGCCGAGATGCTCGAGGTGGAGCAGGATGTGGTCCTTGTTCGGGCCGCAGCCCCGCCCTTCACGGATCTCGATCGTCATCGCGCGGGAGACGACGTCACGGCTCGCGAGGTCCTTCGCCGTTGGCGCGTAGCGCTCCATGAAGCGCTCGCCCTCGCTGTTGGTCAGATACCCCCCCTCGCCGCGCGCGCCTTCGGTGATCAGGCAGCCGGCGCCGTAGATGCCGGTGGGGTGGAACTGAACGAACTCCATATCCTGCAGCGGCAGGCCGGCGCGAAGCACCATCGCGTTGCCGTCGCCCGTGCAGGTATGGGCGGAGGTGCAGGAGAAATAGGCGCGGCCGTAGCCGCCGGTCGCGAGCACCGTGAGGGCGGCGCGGAAGCGGTGGATCGTTCCGTCCTCGAGACACCAGGCGACCACGCCGCGGCAGGCGCCGTCATCGTCCATGATGAGGTCGAGGGCGAAGAACTCGACGAAGAACTCGACCTGGTGCTTGAGGCTCTGCTGGTAGAGCGTGTGCAGGATGGCGTGGCCGGTGCGGTCGGCCGCCGCACAGGCGCGCATCGCCGGTGCCTTGCCGTAGTCCTTCATGTGGCCGCCGAAGGGGCGCTGGTAGATGCGCCCGTCCTCGGTGCGGCTGAACGGCACGCCGAAATGCTCAAGCTCGTAGACGGCCGGGATCGCCTCGCGGCACATGTACTCGATCGCGTCCTGGTCGCCGAGCCAGTCCGACCCCTTGACGGTGTCGTACATATGCCAGCGCCAGTCGTCCTCGCCCATGTTGCCGAGCGCCGCTCCGATCCCGCCCTGGGCCGCGACGGTGTGGCTCCGGGTCGGGAACACCTTGGTGATGCAGGCGGTCTTGAGCCCGGCGGCGCCGAGACCAAGGGTGGTGCGAAGCCCAGCCCCGCCGGCGCCGACCACCACAACATCGTAGGTGTGGTCGACGATCCTGTAGGCGCCGCGCGACGGCATGGTGATCGCGTTCATGACCTCTCGTCCCGTTCCCTTTCGACCACGCCGCTCAGAGCGCGACGCGCAGCACCGCGAGGATGCCCATCAAGGCGCCGATGAGCAGCACGGCCTTCACCGCGAGCAGGACGGCAAGACGCCGCCCCTCACTGCGGATGTAGTCCTCGATCACGACCTGCAAGCCCAAGGACGCGTGCCAAAACGAGGCGCCGACGAGCAGGATCAGCAGAACCGTGTTCAGCGGCCGGGCGATCCAGGCCGAGACGGTGGCGTGATCCGCTCCTGCGAGCAGGATCAGAGAGGCGATGAACCACAGCGTCAGAGGCACGAGGGCTGCGGCGGTCAGACGCTGCACCCACCAGTGCCGCACGCCCTCCTTCGCCGCGCCTAAGCCCCGCGCGCGGCCCAAGCCGCTGCGCAGCATCGTCCGGGTGGCCTTCGCCTGGTTCGCCATCGCGCCTCCCCTCAGCCCATCACCGCGTAGCCGAGCACCCAGGCGAGCAGGGTAAGCCCGATCGCCGCCCCCACCGTGAACCAGCCCGAGCGTGTCACGCTCTCGAGGTCGTAGCCGTGGCCGAGGTCCCAGGCGAGGTGCCGGATCCCGTTGCAGAAGTGGTAGAAGAGGGCGAGCGTCCACCCGAACAGCATCAGCCGGCCGAGGAACGAGCCCAGGAAGGCCTGGGCGTCGGCGAAGGCGTCAGGACCATCGGCGGCGGCAAGCAGCCAGGACACGAGCAGGAAGGTGCCGACGGCGAGCGCAATGCCGCTAAAGCGATGGCTGATCGAGAGGACGGAGGTGATCTGCGGCCGGTAGACCTGCAGATGCGGGCTGAGCGGGCGGCGGACCAATCTGCCGTCGCTTGTCGTGCCCGTCATCAGGGCGTCGCGGGAGTCCATCTGGCGTTCCCTTCTTGCGTCCGCCGCGCCCGCCCGCACGGCGCCCGGTCAGGGCGGGAGGGCGAACGGTCTCTACCTCACGGCCCGAGATGAAAAAGGACGCGGCGCACGCGGCCCCGCGCCCCCTCTCGGCATGGTGAGTGTTACGCCTGCTGCGGTGCAGCGTCAACGCGCGGGGCGATCGCGGGGCGGCTTGGCGGACGCCATCGCCCACCGGTCACCGGCAGTCCCGCCGCGCGTCGTCGACCCTAACGCTTCCCGAAGCGCGCCTTGAGCGGGATCGCGGCGAGCGCAAGCGCCGCAAGCCCCACGAGAGCGCCGAGCACCTGCGGCGTCAGAACCGAGCGCACGTCGAACGCCCCGCCCGCTGCGAGCACGTCGCCAAGCCCCGCCCCGGCGAGGCTGAACACCGCCGTGCCGGGCAGGATGCCGAAGAAGGTCGTCACGACATAGACCGGAAGCCCGACGCCCACGAAGGCCGGAACGAGGTTGACGAGGAAGAAGGGGAAGAGCGGCACGAGCCGGAGCACGAGCAGGTAGGACGCGGCGTTGCGCCGGATCGCGGCGGCGAGCGCCTCGGCGCGGGGCCCAAGCCGCGCGAGCCCATTCTCGCCAAACAGGGTGCGCGCGAGCAGGAACACGCCCGTGGCGCCGACCGTCGCCGCCGTCACCGCAAGCGCCGTTCCCAACACGGCACCGAAGAGAAGGCCACCCGCGAGGGTGAGGACCACCGCGCCCGGAACCGACAGGGCCACCGCCGCGGCATAGAGCGCGACATAGGCGGCAGCGGCGACCGCCCGGTTCGCGTCCACGAAGCGGGCGAGCGCCGCATGGTGCCGGGCGAGGGTCTCGAGCGAGAGGTGGTCGGCAAGGCCCAGCAGCCGCGCGGCGACGACCGCGCCCGCCACCAAGAGCGCGATCCACAGACGCCGGTCGCGGAGAAGGCGCGCCGCCCTCATGGCAGGAGACGCTGGGTCAGCCCGACCAGGCGTCGCATCCACGGGCCGAACACGAGGGGAGCGAAGTGATTGCCGGCAGCCCGCTTGCTGAGCTCGCCGAGCGTGGGGTAGGGGGCGAGCAGCGCGGCGATCGCGCCGATGCGCAAGTTCCGCTGGATCGCAAGCCCCCACAGCCCGATCACCTCGCCGGCATGCGGGGCGACGATCGTGGCCCCGAGAACCCTGCCGCGCCGGCCGAGCACGATCTTCGCCAGACCCTCGGCCTCACCCTCCGTTCGGGCGCGATCATTGCCCGAGAGCGGCTCGAGCAGAACCGAGACGGGGTATCCCGCCCGCCGAGCCTCTGCCTCCGTCAGCCCAACATGGGCGAGCTCCGGGTCGGTGTAGGTGACCCAGGGGAGGGCGCGGTAGTCGGCCCGAACCGGCAGGCCGAGCAGGGCGGAGCGGAGGACAAGTCCGGCATGATAGGCCGCGATGTGGGTGAACTGCGGCCCCCCCGCCGAATCGCCGATCGCGTAGACGCGCCGGTTGGTGGTGCGCAGGGCCCGATCGACGGTGATCCCGCGCGCGGTCGCGGCGATTCCCGCCGCCTCGAGGCCGAGCCCTTCGAGCCGCGGCCGTCGCCCGGTGGCGACGAGAAGGTGCGTGCCCTCGATCACCCGGCCGTCGCCGAGGCTGACTGCGACACCGGCGGCGGCACGCGACACGCCGGCGACCGTCGCGCGTTCATGCAGCGAGACCCCCTCCGCCACGAGCCGGGAGCGGATGATGGCCACCGCCTCCGGCTCGTCACGCGGCAAGATCGTTCCGATGTCGATCAGGCTCACCGACGCGCCGAGCCGGCGGAAGGCCTGCGCCATCTCGACGCCGATCGGCCCCGCCCCGAGCACGACGAGATGAGCGGGCAGGGCGGTGAGGTCGAACACCGCTTCGTTCGTGAGGAACGGCACGTCGGCAAGCCCCGGCACGGGCGGCAGGGCGGGGGAGGAGCCGGTGGCGATCACGAAGCGTCTCGCGCGGATACGCTCGCCCCCGGCCTCCACCTCTGCGGGGCCGGTGAAGCGCCCGGGCGCGAGGATGACGGTGACGCCGAGGCCCTCAAATCGTTCCACGCTGTCGTGTGGCGCAATCGCCGCGATCACCCCGTGCACATGCGCCTGCACACGGCCGAACTCCACCTCCGGTGGCGGGGCTGTGATGCCGAAACGCGCGCTCCGGCGCACGGCTTCGGCGGCATGCGCCGCGGCGAGCAAAGCCTTCGACGGCACGCAGCCCGTGTTCAGACAGTCCCCGCCCATGCGGTGCTTCTCGATGAGCACCACCGCCGCGCCCATCTGCGCGGCGCCTGCTGCGACCGAGAGCCCGCCGGAGCCTGCGCCGATGACGCAGAGATCCGCGTGCAGCACCCCGCCCTTACGCCAGGGGCGTCTCGCCGGCAGGGGGCGGCGGTGCGGATCGGTCACGGACTCTCCTGGTCGGGGTGGTCAACCCGGCTTCGGATGAACCGCGGCCAGTCTAGGCCGGCCGCGACGGCGCGCGGGAGGGCCTGCATTCGCTTGGGGCGATCGCGCGCGGCGGCTCAGGTTGGCCTCGGCACGTCCGGCTTCGGCCGTGCCCGCCGCTGCCGAGACGACGCGGCGGCCAGGACGCGCGTGCCGGCCCAAGGCTTCGCCTCAGGCCCCGAGCACGCGGTCGATCTCTCCTTGGGCGAGATCGCGTCCCGTTGCGACACCTTCAGGCAGCGTGTGCATCAGCGCCGAGACGGTGACGCGCTCCGTCGGCTCTGCCTCGGGCACAAACTGGCGCAGAGCGTCATCGACCTGTTCGAGATGCTGAATGGCGCGGCGTATCCGCTGCCCCGTCAGGTCCTGGAAGGCGCAGGCCTCGAAGATCGCGTTGACCTCGGCGGAGAGCGCGGCGGCGGTCTCGGCGTCGAGCGCGGCGGCATCGAGCCGCGCCTGGATGGCCTCGGCCGCCTCGAGGATCCGGTTGGTCGCGGCTTCGGTCTCGAGCACCACGGCCTCGAGCTCGATGCCGCTGTTTCGGCTCTCCCGCGCCGGCACCGAGACGAGATTGGCCACTGTCGCATGGATGCGCTTGAGTTCGCCGGCGAGCTTCTCCTCCGAGAGGTCGGAGAGCTGCACATGCGCGTCGAACTCGGCCGAGAGCTCGGCGATACGCCGATCGACGAAGCGCCGGAGCTCGCCGAGGAGCGGGGCGATCTCCTCGCGGATGGCCGCCCGCACGGCCGCGTCGAGAGCCTCATTCATCCGAGCCTCACCCCTCCTGGTCGCGACGCCGCCCCGTGCTGAGCGCGGGGTCGGGCCCGCACTGTGCCGCGGTGCGGTGAAGACGGGATTACCGAAACGGGACGTTCCCTCCCTCTGGCGATCCGGCTGACGCCGCCGTCCGACGCACGGGCGGCTCCAGCTGACGCGACGCGTCAATAGGGCGTGCGGTCCTCCTTCGCCGTCCAGGCCCTGAAGGCGGCGAGCGCCTCGTCGCGGAGCATCTGCGCAAGCGGAATGGCGCGCAACGCCGCCGGCTTGCGGCCGAGCTCGGCCTCGATAAAGGCGTCATCGAAGCCCACGGCTGCGGCGTCGGCGGCGGTTGCGGCGTAGAACACGCGCCTCGGCCGCGCCCAGTAGAGCGCGCCGAGGCACATCGGGCAGGGCTCGCAGGAGGCATAGACATCGCAGCCCGCGAGCTGGAACGAGCCGAGGCGCCGGCAGGCGTCACGGATCGCCACCACCTCGGCATGGGCGGTCGGGTCGTTGTCGAGGGTCACACGGTTCGCGCCCTGGCCGACGATCCGTCCATCCCGAACGATCACGCAGCCGAACGGCCCTCCCCCCTCGATCACCGAGGCGACCGAGAGCCGGATCGCCTCGCGCATCATCGCCGCGTCACCCTCCATCGCACCCTCCCCCTCCCTGCTCTCCGCGGCCCGGATCCCGCCCGGCGCGACCGCCGTCATGGCGGGTCGATCGCTGGCGGGGTCGAACAGCGCCATCCTGCCCGCCGCAGCGCGGCTGTCGGGAGCACCGCTCGCCGCCGCGGCGGGCGGCGACCTCCCTCGCCGCAAGGGCTTGATCCACGTCATGTCGAGGGGCATGCCGGGAGGCGAGACTGAGCAACGAGGAGGGTTCCGATGTCACGGCTCTACACCGTTCGCATGCTGCTCGCGCGCAACCCGGGCTTTCCGGAAGGCTCGAACGAGCGCGGCTACGAGCTTCGCGTGCCGCTGACGGCGGATGGCCATCTCGATGTCGAGGCGTGGCGGGAGCGCCGCGCCGAGTGCACGGTCCGTCGCTTCTGGCACGACGAGCCTGACCGGCACGGCGAGCTGATCCACGGCCGGCATGGCTGGGCCTTCAGTTACGAGCCGGGAGAGGCGGATGACGAGCCGCTGTTCAAGCTCGAAGGACACGTCTTCCGCCCCGGCGAGTACGTCACCGTCCGCGAGACCGACGGCGAGGCCCTCACCTTCAGGATCGTCAGCGTCCGCTGAGCGGCACGGCAGAAGAGGAGAGACGCGCAGGATGTCGCACTACCACGCCGTCGTCTGGCTTGACTCGCGCGAGGCCCACATTTTCCACATCACCGAGACGGAGGCGGAGAAGATCACCGTCCGCGACCGCAAGCCTGACAAGCATCTGCACGGCGGCGGCTCCAAGGGGCGCGAGCACGCCCACGCCGACCAGGACTATCTGCACCGCGTGGTCGAGGCGCTCTCGGGCGCGCAGGAGTGGCTGATCGTCGGCCCGGGCGAGGCGAAGCACGAGCTTGTCCGGCACATCGAGAGGCACGACCCAGGGCTGCGGTCCCGCATCAAGGGAGTCGAGACGGCGGACCACCCGAGCGACGGCCAAGTCTGCGCTCTGGCGCGGAAATACTTCGCCCGGATCGACCGGATGTTGCCGCAGAGGCCCTGAACGGCCCCCACCCGGTCTCGCGCAGGCGAACAATCAACAGCTGTGACGCGTTGATTGACGACACGTAAAAATCCTTCTTGAAGCCTGGCATACACGCGCGTTATCCCGCTTGCTCGCGTGGGAGTGGAGCCGCCTCGGCGTTTCGGTGTCGTCCGCGGTTTCGGCGTGGCGCGGTCGCGGCAGACCTGTTCGCTCCCCGCAAAGGCCCGGGTCGCTGACCGGTGCGCTGCGAAGGGGTAACGGTCGTGGTGCGTGTCTGTCGCCTGACGCTGCTCGCCGGAACGGCCCTGTGCGCGCCCGGTGCCCTCTCTGCCCAGGCGCCGGCGCCGAACACCCTGCCTCAGGGGGGGGCGGTGATCGCCGGCCAAGCCTCGATTGCCACCACCGCTCCGAACCGGATGCAGGTGACGCAATCGTCCGATCGGGCGGTGATCGGCTGGCAGAGCTTCTCGGTCGGCGCGAACGCCGGCGTCGACATACGCCAGCCGGGGGCGGGCTCGATCTCCGTCCAACAGGTCCAGGGCAACGATCCGAGCCGGATCTTCGGCCAGCTCTCCTCGAACGGGCGCGTTGTCGTCGCCAACCCAAACGGCGTCTGGTTCGGCCCCGACGCGCGGGTTGACGCTGCCGGGATCGCCGCCGTGGCGGGGCGGATGAGCCAAACCGCGATCGAGCGGTTCATGGCCGACGGCACGGTGCGGCTGGACGAGGGCGCGGCCGCGGGCGCCGAGGTGGTGAACGAGGGGCGGATCACCGCCGGGCGCGGCGGTCTCGCCGCCCTGGTCGGGCCCTCCGCGCGAAACGCCGGCACGATCGAAGCGAGCGGCGGGCGCGTGCAGATCGCCGGAGCGGCGGGGGCGACGGTCGATTTCGATGGCGACGGGCTGATCGCTCTCCGCGCCGCCCCTGGGGCGCTCGCGGAGAACACCGGCCGGATCCTCGCCGAAGGCGGCCGGGTTCGGCTCACCGTGGCCGAGGCGAGGGGCGTGCTCGCGGGCGCGGTCAATCTCGGCGGGGTGGTAGAGGCGCGTTCCGTCAGCACCGATGGCGGGGGCATCACCCTCGGCTCGGTCCATGCCGAGGCGCCGTCGGTGACCGTGACCGGCCGGGTCGACGTCTCGGGGCCCCGCGGCGGGACGGTTTCGCTGCTCGGCGACGAGGTGAGCGTCCGGCAGGGCGCGCGGATCGACGCCTCAGGCGCCCAGGGCGGCGGAACGGTCCGTGCGGGCGGAGACGTGCGCGGCGCTCCCGGCACCCGGACGGCGCGGACGACGACCGTCGAGCGCGGCGCGACGGTGGCGGCGGATGCGACCGCGAACGGCCACGGCGGAACGGTCGTGGTCTGGGCCGATGGTGTGGCGACCATGGACGGGGCGATCACCGCGCGCGGGGCAGGGGCGGGGGCGGGCGGCTTCGCCGAGGTCTCGGGGCTCGGCGGCATCGCCTATGGCGGAACGGTCGATCTCCGCGCGCCGTCGGGCCTCTGGGGCACGCTCCTGTTCGACCCAACGGTGATCAACATCGTCGCCTCGGGCGGGACCAACGTGATCCCGAGTCCCTGGACGCCGGGCGTCGTCACTCTCAACGCCTCCGCCGTCGTCGCGCAGCTCTCTCTTTCGAACGTCGATCTCGTCGCCTCGAGCGCGATCAACGTCAACGCACCGCTCGCATGGGGCACGCCCGGGCGGCTGACGCTCACGGCCAATACGGTGACCGTCACCAGCGCCATCACGCTCAACGGCACCGGAAACCTCGTCATCGGTGCGAGCGGCTCGGCAACCGTCTCCGGCACGCTGACCATCAACAGCACCGGCAGTGTGGTGATCAACGCCGTCAATGACGTGACGCTTGAGGGCACGGTTGCGAGCGCGCCGGCCGCCGCGGGCTCGCTTACCGTCACGGCCGACAGCGACTTCAATGGCGTGGGCGAAGCGTTCCTGCGCGGCAACATCCAGCTCCGCAGCGGGGCGCTCGCGGTCTCCGGCGCGAGCGTTACCGTCGGCCGCACGACGGCGAGCGATCTCAGCGTCAGTACGACGACCGGAGCGATCACGCTCGAGGCGACGAACGGACGCCTCGCGATTGGCACCACCGCCGCTTCGAACAGCAACACGCTGGTCGAGAGCAGCGAGGGGGGGGCTATCACCCTGCGTGCCTCTGGCGATGTGCTGGTCGGGCGGGCGACGGAGACGCCGGTCACCGGAGCGGGGACCTGGAGCCAGGTGCGGAGCCCGGCCGGCGCAGTCTCGATCAAGGCGGGCGGCAGCGTCCTTGTGCGCGCAGGTGCCGGCTTGATCACGCCGGACAGTTTCGGCCGCGTGCTCGCGGGCACGAGCCTCTCGGTCACCGCCGGAAGCGATGTGGTGATCGGCGGGGGAACCGGCTTCGGCACAGCGGCGGCGAGCGCCGGCAGCGCGATGGAGACGCTCGCCGGCCCCCTTGTGGTCAACGCCACCAGGAACGTGATCGTGCGCTCAGGCGGCGCATTCGCCCAAGCAAGCCTCCGCAGTGGCGGCGACCAGACGATCACCGCCGGTGGCGCGATTGAGGTGACAGGCGGCGGGAGCGCGGCGTCGATCGCCGCCGCCGGAACCCAGACCCTCACCGCGACCGGGGCCATCACGCTCTCCGCAGCGGGCAGCGGGGCCGTCTCCATCAGCAATCGGGGCGGGGCGCAGACCATTTCGGGCCGGAGCGTCAGCCTCACGGGGAATGGCGGCGAGGCGCGGCTCCGCAATGCCGGCGGCGACCAGGCGGTGACCGCGACGGCGGGTGCCGTCACCGTGGCGGCCCTGGGCAGCGGCCCGGCGGGCATCGAGAACAGCGGCGGCGCCCAGGCGGTGACCGCGACGGCGGGTGCCGTCACCGTGGCGGCCCTGGGCAGCGGCCCGGCGGGCATCAAGAACAGCGGCGGCGACCAGGACGTGTCGGGAACAGAGATCACGCTCTCCGCAGCGGGCAGCGGGGCCGTCTCCATCAGCAATCGGGGCGGGGCGCAGAAGGTCGACGCGACCGCCGGAGCGATCGGCCTCACGGGGGGGAACAACGCAGCGGTGCGGATCGCCAACGACGGCGGGGTGCAGAGCGTGGTTGCCGCGACGACGCTCACCCTCACCGGCGGGGCGGGCATCGGCACAGCTGAGATCGCGAACGGAGCGGGCGGGCAGACGGTCGACGCGAGGGTCGGCATCACCCTCAACGGCCGGGAAGCGGCCGCGCGGATCACGGCCGGCGACGGCGACCAGACGGTGTGCAGCGACGGCAGCATCCGCCTACTCGGCTCCTCGTCCGGAACCGTGTCAGGCCCGCTCAATGTCGAAATCCTCAACGGCCTTGGGCTGCAGACCGTCACCGCGGGGGGCGACCTCCTCGTCCGCGGCGGCGGAGCGAATGCCGGCGCGGCGATCCAGTCCGGCCGCGACCAGATAATCACCGCCGGCGGGCAGATCGAGATCAGCGCGCGCGATGCGACCGCAAGCCTCGCCGCCCGCGGCGCGCAGACCGTCACCGCGACGGACATCGTCACGCTCTCGGGCAGCACCAGCCCGGGCCTCCTGGCGGAGATCACGAACAGCGGCGGCGACCAGTCGGTGTCCGGGCGGGTGGTCGAGCTCCTCGCCAAGGCCGGCGGCGCTGCGATCACGAACCGGTTCGGCAATCAGGCGGTCACGGCCGCCCAGCTCCTCGAGATCAGGGGCGGCGCGGGCATCGGTCTGATCGCCAACGAGGGCGGCGGTCAGGCCGTCCGCGGCGAGGCGGGTGTCCTGCTTCGCGCCGCAGCGAATGGCGGACCGGTCGCGATCGACAACATCCTCGGCAACCAGACGGTCAGCGCGTCACGGGGCCTGATCGCGCTTGTCGCCGCCGCCGAGGCGCCGGTCTTCATCGGCAATCTCCGCGGCGACCAGACCGTCACCGCTGCGACCTCGATCGAGCTCTCCGCCGCCGGCGGCACGCGCGGGCAGGCGGCGATCTTCAATGACACGGGTGCGCAGAGGATCGAGGCGGGCAGCAACCTCTCGATCACTGGCGGCGCGAGGAGCCCGGGCGGCCTCGGCGGTGCGGCCTATGTGATCGCTCTCTCCGGGCCGCAGACCATCACCGCCGGGGGGTGGCTGACGCTCACCGGCGCCCCGGACGCAACGCCGCTCGGCCTCTCGGCGACCTCCCCGACGGCGACGCCAACCCCCGGCAGCGCCTCGATCCAGTCCGACCCGCGGACGCTCCCCGGCGAGGCCAATGGCACGGCAGACCAGAGGGTCAGCGCCCTCGGCGTCATCTTCGCCGGGCCGGCCGGGACGAGCGCGATCGGCCTTCAGGACCTCCGCGCCGAGAACGACAGCCCCGCCGCGCGGCGCTACCAGTCGTTGCTCTCGGGTGGCACGGAGCTCTCCGTTGCGGGGAGCACCACCGTCTTCGCCCTCACCCCACCGCCAGGACCCCCGGCCCCACCACCGCCGCCGCCGCCAACGAGCCGCGGCCCGAGCGTGCTCGACCCCGCCGTGGATGCGCTTCGCCAGCTCCTCTCTCAAGGGTTCCCAAGACCCGTGGCCGACGAGCTCGGCGGCGGAACCGGTGGGTTCGTCCCCGCCGGCCTTGCCGAGGAAGGGGAGGAGGAGACGGTGGCGATCGCGGGCGAGGACCCGGCCGCGGTGTTCGCCAACGCCCTGCTCGCGGCGCGAATCGAGGGGCTCCTCCCCCCGCCCGTGCCGTATTTCCCGGGCTTCGTATCGCCGCCGCTCGCGGCCGCGACGCTGCGCTGACCCTAGGCTTGGGGTTCCGGGCCGCGGCGACGGGCGATGACAGCGACCGCATGAGCCGCCCGGGATGACACGCCGTGCGATCCTCGGCGGGCCTCTGCGCCTTCTCGCCTGTGCCGCTCTCCTGCTCCCCGCCGCCGAGGCCGCCGCGCAGGCGCCGCCCGCGCTCCTACCCGGCGGCGTCGATCCTGCCCGGGCACCGCGGGAGGCGCCGGTCCCGCTGCCGCCTGCCGGCGTGCCGGCCGCGCCTGCGCCCGCGCCCGAGCCGGCGGTGAGCCGCGCACCACCGGGAGCGGAACAGGTCCGCTTCCGGCTGGCGGACCTCGTTCTCGAGGGTGTGACGGCGTACCAGCCGAACGAGCTCCGCCCCCTCTACGCGCGCTTCCTCGGGCAGGAGATCTCGGTCGCCGAGCTCTTCGCGATCGCCGAGGCGATCACCGACCGCTACCGCGCCGACGGCTACCTGATCAGCCGCGCGCTCGTTCCGGCGCAGCGGATCGAGGCGGGTGTTGCGCGAATCCAGGTGATCGAGGGCCACATCGCCGCGGTCACGGTTGAGCCCGGCAACGCGGTGCTGCAGCGCCGTGCCGAGCGTGCGGTCGGCTCCTCCCGGCCGCTCACACTCGCGCGGCTCGAGCGCGCTCTCCTCTTGCTCAACGACCTGCCGGGTGTGGCCGCGCACGGCGTGATCGAGCCGCTTCCGGACGGGCCGGTCGGGGCGGCGCGGCTTGCCGTCACCGTGGAACGCCGGCGAGGGTGGGAGGGATATGTCGCCCTCGACAACCGCGGCAGCCGCTATGTCGGGCCGTGGCAGGCGTCCCTCGGCGGCAGCGTGTCCTCGCTCAACACCGCCTATGACCGGTTCACGTTCCGCGCCATCGGCGCCGTGCCGCTCCGCGAGCTCCGCTTCCTCGAGGTCGCCTACGAGGCGCCCATCGGCGCGGACGGCTTGAGCCTGTTCGGCAGCACCTACGTCTCGCAGTCAGAGCCCGGGTTCACGCTTGCTCCGCTGCAGACGATCGGAACGTCCTATGGCCTCTCGATCGGCGCCGCCTATCCGCTGATCCGAACGCGCGCGGAGAACCTGCGCCTCTCGCTCGCCTTCACCCCGTACGTCAGCGAGAACGTCCTGTTGGGCCGGCTCGACCTCAGCCCCGGCTACCAGGACGCCATACGCCCGATACGGCTCGGCCTCACCTACGACCTCGCCGACCGCTGGCGGGGGCTCACCTATCTCTCCGTCGAGCTCAGCCGCGGGCTCGACGTGCTCGGCGCCTCGCCGGAGAACCGCCCCAACCCTTCGCGCCCCGGAGCGCGCACGAGCTTCACCAAGGTCCGCCTCGAGGCGAACCGGCTGCAGCCGCTCGACTGGATCACGCCAGGGCTTGCCCTGTTCGTCGCCGCCCAGGCGCAGTGGTCCTTCGACTCCCCGCTCGTGGCCTTCGAGCAGCTCGGGCTGGGCGGGGCGCGGTTCGGCCGCGGCTATGATCCGGCTGAGATCTCGGGCGACAACGGCATCGCCGGGCTGATCGAGCTTCGCTATGCGCTCGACGTCGGCCGCGGGAGAGTGACCTTCGACCGTACGCTCACACTCCAGCCCTACGTGTTCTACGACGCGGGCATTGTGACGAACGTTCGGTCGGAGTTTCCCGCCCGGAGCCTCGCGAGCACGGGCGTTGGCCTCAGGCTGTGGCTCGGCGAGGCCTTCGCCGCTTCGATCGAGCTCGCCAAGCCGCTGACCCGCCCTGTCGCGGCGGAGGTGCTGGCCGGCGGGCGCGGCAACGAGCCGCGGCTCTACGTCTCGACCGTGCTCCGGTTCTGACCGCCTCTTGCCCGCCGTGGCGGCACGCCCCACGTCGCATGCCATGGACGCCCTTCGCGACGCCATTCTCGACGAGGCGCTCGCCCAAGCCGAGCGCGAGGGCTGGGAGAACGTGAGGCTCCGCAGCGTCGCCGGGGCCTTGGGGATCCCGCTTGCGGAGGTGTTCGCCCGCTTCCGCGACGCCGATTCGGTGGCGGACGCGCTGTTCGCGCGCCTGCTGCGTGCCATGCTCGCCCCTCCCGACGATCCGGCCGCCTTCGCGGTCGCGCCCCCGCATGAGCGCGCCATCGAGGTTCTGTGGCGCTGGTTCCGCGCCGCCCTGCCGCACCGGCGTACCGTCGCGGCCATGCTCGCGGTGAAGGCCTGGCCGAGCCATCCGCACACCTGGGTGCCGATGGTGTTCAACCTGTCGCGTCTGATCCACTGGGCGCGGGATGCGGCGCGTCTCGATCGCGGCGGCATCGCCCGGATGGTCGAGGAGGTCGGGCTCACGGCGGCGTTCCTCGCCACGCTCGCGCGCTTCGTTACGGACACGAGCGAGGGGGCGGCACGCACGCGCCGGGTGCTCGAGGCGGCGGTGCGCCGCGTTCCGCTCGGCTGAGCCGGGGCACTGCTGGCGCGTCAGGATTTGATCCAGGGCAAGTCGCGAGCCGCGCCCCCGCGGCAACGGTCGCGCCATGCCGGGACCAGGATCTGTGCTTCTCGCCGCCGCCTATGCCGCGGTCGCCGTCGGCCCCGCCCTGTTGTGGCCCGAGGGGAGGAGCACGTGGGACCATGCCGTCTCGGCGGCGACGCGGGCGGCCTTCGCGCTCCTGTTCGTCGAGTTCGTGCTGTCGGGGCGTTTCCGGTTCATCTCGCACCCCATCGGCATGGACGCGACGATGCGCCTGCACCAGGTCGCCGCCCGCCCCGTCGCCGCGATCCTTCTCCTGCATCCATTCCTGTATGCGGGCGTGGAGGTGCCGGAGGGGAGGGCGGCGCTCACTGGCGTCCTCGCCTGGCCGCTCCTTGGCCTCGTCGTCCTCACCGCGATCGGCCGCGACCGCTTGCCCTGGCGCTACGAGACCTGGCGGCTGTCGCATGGGCTCGGGGCGCTCGCGCTCGCCGCCCTCGGCGCGGTGCACGCGATCGAGTCGCCGCGCGGGCCGCATCCGGCGCTCGCCTTCGTCTGGATCGCGCTCGCGGCGATCGCTGCTGCGACCCTCGTCTCTGTCTACTTCTCGCGCCCGCTCGCCCGGGCGCGCCGGCCCTGGCGCGTGGTGTCGGTCGCGCCGGAGGCGGAGTCTGTCTGGAGGGTAACGATCGCGGCGGACGGGCATCAGGGGCTCGCCTTCCGCGCCGGCCAGTTCGTTTGGCTCGTGCTCGACCGCGGACCCTTCAGCCTCCGCGAGCATCCGTTCTCGATCGCCTCGCCGCCGTCGGAACCAGCGCGGCTCGAGTTCGTGATCGCCGAAGCTGGCGACTTCACCCGCACCCTTGGGTCGATCACGCCGGGCGCGCGCGCCGATCTCGACGGGCCCCATGGCGCGCTGACACCGCTTGAGCGCGACGCCGAAGGCTTCGTGCTGATCGCGGGCGGGACGGGCATCGCGCCGATTCTCTCGATCCTCGGCGAGGCGGCAGCGTAGGGCGAGAAGCGGCCGTTCCTCCTGATCGTGGGCGCGTGGCGCGAGGAGCGTCTGCTCGGGCGCGAGGCGCTCGCGGCGCTGCGCGGGCGGCTCGATCTCACCGTGGTCGAGGTCCTGTCTGATCCGCCCGAGGGCTGGGACGGCGAGCGGGGCGTGCTCGACCAGGGCGTGCTCGCCCGCCACTGCGGCGGTGCGCGGCGCGGCTGGCTGCATGTGCTCTGCGGCCCGCCCGGGATGCTCAAGGCGGCGACGGACGCGCTCGCGGCCCTCGGCGTCGCCCGCCGCCACATCATGGCCGAGAGCTTCCGCTACGACTGAAGGTCCGGGCTCACGCGTGGCCGGACGCGCCAGATCTCCTCCGCATATTCGCGCACCGTGCGGTCGGAGGAGAACCAGCCGACATGGGCTGTGTTCAGGATCGCCTTCCGGCGCCACGTCACCTGGTCCTGCCACAGCCGATCCACCTGCCGCTGCGCCTCCGCATAGGCCGCGAAATCGGCCGCGACCATGAAATGGTCGCCGCCATAGAGCGACCCGACGAGCTCGCCGTAGCGGCCCGGCTCGTCGGGCGAGAACAGCCCCTGCGCGATCGCCTCAAGCGCATCCTTGAGCGCCGCTGTCGCCTCGATCGTCGCCCGCGGGTCGTAGCCCCGCGCGCGCAGGGCCGTCACTTCCTCGGCGCACAGCCCGAAGATGATGATGTTCTCCGCGCCCACGAGATCGCGGATCTCGACATTGGCGCCATCGAGCGTGCCGATGGTGATCGCCCCGTTCAGCGCGAGCTTCATGTTGCCGGTGCCGGAGGCCTCCATGCCCGCGGTCGAAATCTGCTCGGAGAGGTCGGCTGCCGGGATGATCCGCTCCGCGAGCGACACGTTGTAGTTCGGCAGGAAGACGATCTTGAGCTTGCCCTGGACCGCCGGGTCGGCGTTGACGACGCGGGCGACGTCGTTGATCAGCCGGATGATCAGCTTCGCCCGCCAGTAGGAGGCCGCCGCCTTACCCGCGAACACCTTGACGCGCGGGACGGGGAAGCGGTCGGGGTCGGCGCGGATCGCGTCGTAGAGCGCCACCGCCTCGAGGATGTTGAGGAGCTGGCGCTTGTACTCGTGGATCCGCTTGACCTGGACGTCGAACAGGGCGGAGGGGTCGACGCGCACCCCGGTGCGCTCGCCGATGAGCGCTGCAAGCCGCTGCTTGTTGGCCTGCTTAACCGCCGCGAACGCTTCCTGGAGGGACGCGTCGTCGGCGTGCCGGGCGAGGTCGGAGAGCGCGGTCGCATCCTCCATGAAGCGGTCGCCGATCGTCTCGCGGATGAGCGCGGTCAGCCCCGGGTTGGCCTGGAACAGCCACCGCCGCGGGGTGATGCCGTTCGTCTTGTTGACGATCCGGTCCGGGTGAAGCCGCGCGAGCGGGGCGAACACCGTCTCCTTCATCAGCGCGGTGTGCAGCGCCGAGACGCCATTGACCTTGTGCGAGCCGATGAAGGCGAGGTTGCCCATGCGCACGCGGCGCCCGTTGCTCTCGTCGATCAGGCTGACCGCGGCGATGAAGGCGTCGTCCGCCCCGGGCAGCCGGCGCGCGTCGGCGAGCAGCCTTGCGTTGATCGCGTAGATAATCTGCATGTGGCGCGGCAGGAGCCGCTCCATCAGATGCACGGGCCAGGTCTCGAGCGCCTCGGGCAGGAGCGTGTGGTTGGTGTAGCTGATGGTCTCGCGCGTCAGCGTCGCCGCCTCCTCCCAGGAGAGGCCATGGACGTCGACGAGCAGGCGGATCAGCTCCGCGACCGCGATCGCCGGGTGGGTGTCGTTGAGCTGCACCGCCGCGTGCTCGGGCAGCGAGCGCACGTCGCCGAACTGCTGGACGTGCCGGCGCAAGAGATCCTGCAGCGAGGCGGAAGTGAAGAAGAACTCCTGCCTCAGCCGGAGCTCCTGGCCTGCGGGCGTACTGTCGGCCGGGTACAGAACGCGCGAGATCGACTCCGCGCGCATCCGCTCTGTCACCGCGCCGAGATGGTCGCCCTGGTTGAAGGCCTCGAGACGCATCGGGTCAATCGCCCGCGCGGCCCACAGCCGCAGCGTCGTCACCGACTTGCCCTTCCAGCCGACGATCGGCGTGTCGTAGGCGACCGCGATCACCCGCTCGGCCGGCTTCCAAGTCGGCTTGGTGGCGCCGTCCCAGTCCTCCCTGCCCTCGACCGTGCCGCCGAAGCCGATCTCGTAGGCCGCCTCGCGGCGCTCGAACTCCCAGGGGTTGCCGTGCGACAGCCAGTCCTCCGGAACCTCGACCTGGCGGCCGTCGACGATCTCCTGGCGGAACAGACCGTGTTCGTAGCGTATCCCGTAGCCCATCGCTGGAATCCCGACGGTCGCCATGCTCTCGATGAAACAGGCGGCGAGACGCCCGAGCCCCCCGTTGCCGAGCGCCGCGTCGGGCTCGATCTCGGCGATGTCGTCGAGCGCCACACCGAAGGAGGCGAGCGCCTCGCGCAGCGGTTCGAGCAGGTCGAGGTTCGAGGCCGCGTCGCGGAACAGCCGGCCGATCAGGAACTCGAGCGAGAGGTAGTAGACGCGCTTGCGCCCCGAACGGTAGGTCTCGCGCGTCGAGGCGATCCAGCGGTCGATGATCGCGTCCCGCACCACGTGGCTCGCCGCGAGCAGCCAGTCATAGCGTCGGGCGACGAAGGGGTCCTTGCCGACGGCGTAGGTGAGCTTGCGCAACAGCTGTTCGCGCACAACGCTCGCCCGCGCGCCGAGGGGCGGCGCCTCGACGGCCGGTGCGGCGGGCATGGTCGGGCTCGTGAGGTCGATCTCGTTCATGGTCAAGCGGATCCGTTCCTCGCCATGCTGGCGAAAGTCTCATGGTGCAGTGCACACTACGTTAACACCGGTTCGGCCGACGTCGCGCCAAATCTCGCCGTCGAGCGGGAGACGGCACGCACTCGGCGAAGGTTGACAGACGCCGCGCGGGGGCCTACCCGCCCCGCCATGGACGCCCCCAACCCCGACAACGCCGCGTCGCTCGCCGCCCGGATTGCCGCCCGCACCGCGACCGTCCCGGTCATCGGGCTCGGGTATGTGGGGCTGCCGCTCGCGCGGGTGTTTGTCGAGCGCGGCTTCCGCGTGCTCGGCTTCGACACCGGCCACGCCAAGGTCGCAGCGCTGGCGGAACGGCGGCGGTCGCCCGCGCTTGACCACGCGGTCGTGCAGCGCACTGTGCCGGTCTCGAGCGCGGCCACGGCGGAAGCGGTGACGCTCGCCAGGAACGTCATCCGTCCCGTGGACATCCCGCTCGAGAACACGCGAAAGAGCGTGTTCGACGCGATAGGGATCGACGTCTGCGAGGTGACCCGGCCGCCTCCACCACGCCTTTCGGCTCCATGCCTTTCCGGCCAGGCTGCGTCGATGACCACGATCCGTACGTTCCGGAGCCGGGCCGCTCCCGCGAGCATCCCCGCCTCGCCGGGCGCCGCTCCGTGCCGTGGGACCCCGCGCGATTCGGCTCCTACGACGCGGCGATGATCGTGACCGACCATGACGGCGTCGACGATCGCGGCCTGTTGCAGGCCTGCCGGCTCGTGGTCGACACCCGCAACGCCTGCCGCCGCGCCGGAGCGGCCGGCGAGAACCTCGTGCTCGCCTCGGTGCGCGTGCGATCTGGAGACCCCTGATGTCCGACAGCGTCGCCACCGCCCCGATCGCCTTCATCGATCTCGACGCGCAGCGCCGCGCGATCGGGCCGCGGATGGAGGAGGCGATCCTCCGCGTGGTCCGGTCGTCGCGCTACATCCTCGGGCCGGAGGTGGCCGAGCTCGAGGCGGCGCTGTCGGCCTTCGCCGGCGTGCCGCACACGCTCAGCTGCGCCAACGGCACGGATGCGCTCGCGCTCGCGCTGATGGCGTGGCAGGTGCGCCCGGGCGATGCAGTGCTCTGCCCGGCCTTCACCTTCGCCGCGACCGCCGAGGTGGTGGCGTGGCTCGGCGCGACACCCGTCTTCGTCGACGTGTGCGAGGCCGATTTCAACATGGACCCCGCGAGCCTCGAGGCCGGGATCGACACAGCGAGGCGGATGGGGCTCACGCCGCGCGTGGTGATCACCGTCGACCTGTTCGGCCAGCCTGCCGACTACGATTCGCTGCTCCCGATCGCGCGCGCGCACGGCCTCAAGCTTCTCGTCGATGCGGCGCAGAGCTTCGGCGCAACGCATCGCGGCATCCATGTCGCTGCGATCGGCGACATGGCGGCGACGAGCTTCTTCCCCGCCAAGCCGCTCGGCTGCTACGGCGACGGCGGCGCGGTGTTCTGCCACGATCCCGAAACGCTCGCTGTTCTGCAGTCGCTGCGCGTGCACGGGCAGGACAACCAGGACAAGTACGAGAACGTACGCATCGGCATGAACGGCAGGCTCGACACGATCCAGGCGGCGGTCCTGCTCGAGAAGCTTCGCGTCTTTCCGGCCGAGATCGCGGCGAGGCAGGAGGTCGCCCGCCGCTACAATGCGGCGCTTGCCGATGTCGCGATCGTGCCCGAGGTGCCGCCGCATCGTGTTTCGGTCTGGGCGCAGTACACGCTGCGTATCCCCGGGCGCGATCGCGCCGCCGTGCTCGCCTCCCTCAAGGCGCGAGGCGTGCCGACCGCGATCTACTACCCGAAGCCGCTGCACCGCCAGCGTGCCTATGCACGCTATCCGGTGGCGGGCAACGGGGCGCCGGTGAGCGAGCGGCTCGCGCGAGAAGTGTTCAGCCTGCCGTTCCACCCCTATCTCGACCCGGCGACGCAGGACCGCATCATCGCGGCGGTGAAGAGCGCTCTTGCCTGAGGCAAAGGTGCCGGAGCGGGCCACCGCGGTCGTCATCCTCGCCGGCGGTCCAGGGGCATGCCTCGGTGGGAAGACGGGTGCGCGGTCGAAACTGGCGGGCGGGATCGGCGGGCGTGCGGCATGGCAGGCAGCGTCGGCTCCCGCGAATGACGATGGCCGGCACGGGCGAGGCGGTGACTGCGGGAAGCGGGGTGACGGAGCTGGCCGCGCAGCGCGCCGATCGGGCACGTCGTGACCGGCGCGACCGCGGTTGTCGGAAGACGGCGCCTTGGCAGGCGCCACGCGCGCGCCGAGCGGAAAACGGCGATTTCCCGACGCGGACCTGCCCGAGCCGGCGGCCGGAAGGCTCCGCACTACACCGTGAGCTTCGCCGATCGCCGGAAGCGCCGGCGTTCGGCCCGACCCCGCAGACCGGGAAACCCTCCGTCGCCGTCCCGGCACCGCCCCGGGCGAGCCGGTGCGGCGCCCGAGGCTAAACCGCCCGGTTCGCCACCAGGTCCTCGACCACCGTCGGGTCGGCGAGGGTGGAGGTGTCGCCGAGATTCTCCGTCTCGTTCGCCGCGATCTTGCGCAGGATCCGCCGCATGATCTTGCCCGAGCGGGTCTTCGGCAGCCCGGGCGCCCACTGGATCACATCCGGTGTCGCGATCGGCCCGATCTCCTTCCGCACCCAGGCGACCAGCTCCTTCCGAAGCTCCTCCGTCGGCTCGACCCCGGTCTTGAGCGTGACGTAGCAGTAAATGCCCTGGCCCTTGAGGTCATGCGGCATGCCCACCACCGCCGCTTCCGCTACCTTCGGGTGGGCCACGAGCGCGCTCTCGATCTCGGCGGTGCCCATCCGATGGCCCGAGACGTTGAGCACGTCGTCGACCCGCCCGGTGATCCAGTAGTAGCCGTCGGCGTCGCGGCGTGCGCCGTCGCCCGTGAAATACATCCCCGGATAGGTCGAGAAGTAGGTCTGCTTGAACCGCTCGTGATCGCCGAACACGGTGCGCATCTGCCCGGGCCAGGAGTCGACCAGGCAGAGATTGCCCTCCGTCGCCCCCTCGAGCACCACACCATTGGCATCGACGAGAACGGGCTTCACCCCGGGCAGAGGCAGGGTCGCCGAGCCGGGCTTGAGCGCCGTCGCCCCAGGAAGCGGGCTGATCAGGATCCCGCCCGTCTCCGTCTGCCACCAGGTGTCGACCACCGGGCAGCGCTCCTCGCCCACCACGCGCCAGTACCAGAGCCAGGCCTCGGGGTTGATCGGCTCGCCGACGCTGCCGAGGATGCGCAACGACGCACGCGAGGTCTTCTTCACCGGTGCCTCGCCTTCGCGCATCAGAGCGCGGATCGCCGTCGGCGCGGTGTAGAAGATGTTCACCTTGTGCTTGTCCACCACCTCCCAGAACCGCGAGACGGTGGGATAGTTCGGCACGCCCTCGAACATCAGCGTGGTCGCACCGTTCGCGAGCGGGCCATAGACGATGTAGGTGTGGCCGGTCACCCAGCCGACATCGGCCGTGCACCAGTAGATCTCGCCGTCGTGGTAGTCGAACACGAGCTGATGGGTGAGGCTCGCCCAGACAATGTAGCCGCCGGTGGTGTGCAGTACGCCCTTCGGCTTTCCGGTCGAGCCCGAGGTGTAGAGGATGAAGAGCGGGTCCTCCGCCCCCATCGCCGCCGGGGTGTGGGTGGGCGAGGCGGCGGCGCAGAGCTCGTGATACCAGTGGTCACGCCCCGGCTGCATCGGGACCTCGCGCCCGGTGCGCCGGACCACGATCACGTTGCGGATCGTCGGGCAGCGGGCGAGGGCGGCATCGGCATTTGCCTTCAGCGGCACGTGCCGGCCGCCGCGCAGCCCTTCGTCGGCCGTGATCAGCAGAGTCGAGCTGCAATCCTCGATCCGCCCGTGCAGGCTCTCGGGGCTAAACCCGCCGAACACGACCGAGTGGATCGCGCCGATCCGCGCGCAGGCGAGCATCGCCACCGCTGCTTCGGGGATCATCGGCAGGTAGATCGTCACCCGGTCGCCCCGCTTCACGCCAAGGCTCTCCATCGCGTTGGCGAGGCGGCAGACGCGCTCGTGCAGCTCGGCGTAGGTGATGTGCGCGCTTTCGGCCGGGTTGTCCCCTTCCCAGATGATCGCGGTCTGGTTCGCGCGCGCGGGCAGGTGACGGTCGAGGCACTGCACGGAGGCGTTGAGCACCCCGTCCTCGTACCAGCGGATCGAGACGTCGCCCCGGAAGGAGACGTTCTTGATCCTGGTGGGCGGCGTGATCCAGGTGAGTCGCTCCGCCTGTTTCGCCCAGAAGGCCTCCGGGTCGGCGGCCTCGGCCTCGACCATCGCGCGGTATTTGGCGGCATCGACATGTGCCCGCGCGGCGATCTCAGGCTTCACCGGGATGAGCGTCTCGCCCTGCTTCTGGCTGACGGTGTCGGGCATCGCCTGTCTCCTCCCCCATTCTCGCAGCGGGGCACGTCGCGCCCGGGCGAGCGCGCTGTGGCGCCTCTGCGGCGGCTCTGCGTTTCCGGACAGGTATGGCCTTGCGCGGTGCGCGAGGGCAAGGGGCGGGCGTGCGGCAGGGCCGGGCGGCCCGTGCGCCTCTACCCCTCCTGCGCGACGAGAACGACGCCGTTCTCGACCCGGTGCGGCACGGGCGTGAGCGCGGCGCCGACGCACGGGCCCTTGACGCACACCCCGTCCTCGACCCGGAACAGCGCGCCATGCGTGCCGCAGAGGATGTGCCGCCGGCGCGCATCCAGGAACCGGTCGGGCGCCCAGTTCAGCGGCACGCCGAGATGCGGGCAGCAATTCTCGTAGACCACCACCGTGTCGCCGCGGCGGACGGCGAACATGCTCAGGAACCGCCCGGGCTCGGGGCCGAACTCGCGCGCGCCGCCCTCCTCGATCTCCTCGAGCCGGCAGAGCGCGGCCCGGGCGGTGACGCTCATGCGCGTGCCGCTCAGCCCGGACGCCCGTTCTCGCCCTCGAGCCCGCCCATCGCGCAGATCCGCCCCCACTGCGCGGGCGTGACGGGCTGGACCGAGAGCCGGCTCAGGCGCAACAGCGCCATGTCGGCCAGCGACGGCTCCGCCCGGATGGAAGCGAGCGTCACCGGCCTCGGCATGGGCGCCACCGCCTTCATGTCGACGCACACCCAAGGGGAGCCGGGTTCGGCCGTCGGGTCGGGATAGGCCTCGCGTACCACCTCGACGATGCCCATCACCGCCTTGCCGACATTCGAATGGTAGAAGAACGCCCGGTCGCCAAGCCGCATCGCTTGGAGATTGAGCTTGGCCGAGTGGTTCCTGACCCCCGTCCAGGGTGTAACCCCGTCCGCGACCTGCTGGTTCCAGGAATAGGCGTCGGGTTCCGACTTGACGAGCCAATAGGCCACGGCTCGGCCCTCAGCCGGCGATCTGGGCGCCGTCCTTGAACACGATCCGCATCGGGCGCACGACCACGCTCTCGAACAGCCCGGCCTTGGCGTAGGGATCGGCGGCGATGAAGGCCTCGGCCGCGGCGCGGTCGGGCAGGTCGAGCACATAGAGGCTGCCGCGCGGCTTGCCCTCGTCGTCGAGCACCGGGCCGACCACGACGAACTTCTCCTGGTTCGCCCTGAGATACTCGAGATGCGCCGGCCGTGTGGCGAGGCGGAGCTCGAGACTGTCGGGCTTGTCCACGCACTGGATGGTGAAGTGCATCGGCCGCCTCCTCTCCACGCTGTGTTCGGCAAGCGCTTCTGCCACGCCCCCGGTTTCTCTTCAAACCCCCGCGAAGTGCCCATATGCTCGTGGCATGGACGGAACGCCGGCAGCACCGCCGCGGGGCAGCGCGCTGCACCGCTTCGCCAACCCGGGCCGCTTCATGCGGCTGTCGGGCGCCCTCCTGCCCTGGGTGGCCGCTGCCGGCCTCGCCCTTTCCGCCACCGGCCTCTGGTGGGGGCTCGTCGAGGCCCCGCGTGACTGGCAGCAGGGCGACACGGTGCGGATCATGTTCGTGCACGTGCCGGCGGCATGGATGGCGATGGGCGGCTATCTCGGGCTTGCCGTCGCCTCCTTCATCGGCCTCGTCTGGCGCCATCCGCTCGCCGACATCGCCGCCCGCGCGATCGCGCCGGTGGGTGCGGTGTTCACCGCGATCTGCCTGATCACCGGCAGCCTCTGGGGCAAGCCAATGTGGGGCACCTGGTGGGTGTGGGATGCCCGCCTGACGTCGGTGCTCGTTCTGTTCTTCCTCTATCTCGGCCACATCGCGTTGACCAACGCCTTCGACGAGCCCGATCGCGCTTCGCGCCCGGCCGCGATCCTCGCTTTGGTCGGGGCGGTGAACCTGCCGATCATCAAGTTCAGCGTCGACTGGTGGAACACCCTGCACCAGCCGGCTTCGGTGACGCGCCTCGACGCCCCGGGAATCCACATCGACATCCTGGTGCCGCTGCTCGTCTCGGCGGCGGGATTCCTGTTCGTGTTCGCCGCGCTGGTTCTGTTGCGCACGCGCACCGGCGTGCTCGAGCGCCGTGCCCGCGCGCTGATGGCGGCGCGCGCCGCCGAACCGGCGCCTTCGGGTGCGGCCGTGACGGTGTGAAGGGCGGGAGACGGCCTTGGCCGGGGGCGCGCAGTGACAGAGGGGTCCTTCTGGGCGATGGGCGGATACGCCGAATTCGTGTGGCCATCCTACGCCATCGCGATCGGGCTCATCGTCGCTCTCGCCATCGCCTCCTGGCGCAGCTACCTCGGCGCGCGTCGCGCGCTCGCGCGCCTCGAGGCGGAGAGCCCGCGCCGGCGTCGCGGCAGCTGAGCGGAGGCGCGGGGCGATGACACGTAAGCGGCGCCGGCTCTGGATCGTTCTGCTCTGCGGGCTCGGTCTTGGCTCGGCGGCGGCGCTCACGCTCACCGCCTTCGAGGAGAGCCTCGTCTTCTTTCACTCGCCGTCCGATCTCGCCGTGAAGAATATTCCGCCGGGCCGAACGATCCGGATCGGCGGTCTGGTCGAGGCCGGCTCGGTCGACCGAACGACGACGACGGAGGGCAAGCTCCAGATCGCGTTCCGCGTGACCGACGGGGCGGCGAGCCTGCGCGTCACCTATACGGGGATCCTGCCTGATCTGTTCCGCGAGGGGCAGGGCGTGGTGGCCGAAGGGGCGCTGACGAAGGAGGGGTATTTCCGCGCGACCCAGGTGCTTGCCCGCCATGACGAGACCTACATGCCGCCCGAGGTCGCGGACGCGCTCAAGCGCGCGGGGCACTGGCAGCCGGGCGCGCCGCCGCCGCCGGCACGCGACTGGAACACGCTGAGGCCCGCCGCTTCCGGCGGCACCTCGCGACTGACGAATTGAGGGCGCGATGATCCCCGAACTCGGCCATTTCGCTCTCGTTCTGGCGCTCCTGCTCGCCGGCGTGCAGTCGATCCTGCCGCTCGTCGGCGCGGCGCAGGGCGAGCGCCGCGGCGCGCTTCTGATGGCGACCGGCCCGTCCGCGGCGATCGGGCAGATGCTTTTCGTCGCGCTGAGCTTCTTCTGCCTGATGTGGTCTTACGCCGTGTCGGACTTCTCGGTGGCGAATGTCTACCAGAACAGCCACTCGCTGAAGCCGATGCTCTACAAGCTCACCGGCACCTGGGGGAACCACGAGGGCTCGATGGTTCTGTGGGTGCTGATCCTCGCCCTCTGTTCGGGCGCGGTGGCGGGGTTCGGGCAGAATCTGCCCGCCACACTCCGGGCGCGCGTGCTCGCCGTGCTCGGCATGATCGCCTTCGGATTTCTGCTCTTCACCCTGCTCACCTCGAACCCTTTCGAGCGTATCTGGCCGGTTCCAGAGGACGGGCGCGACCTCAACCCGCTTCTGCAGGACCCGGGCCTCGCTTTCCACCCGCCCTTCCTCTATCTCGGCTATGTCGGCACGGCGGTCGCGTTCGCTTTCGCCTGTGCTGCGCTGATCGAGGGGCGTGTCGATGCAGCCTGGGGCCGCTGGGTGAGGCCCTGGACTCTCGCCGCCTGGTGCGCCCTCACCCTCGGTATCGGCCTCGGCTCCTGGTGGGCCTATTACGAGCTCGGCTGGGGCGGGTTCTGGTTCTGGGACCCGGTCGAGAACGCCTCGCTGATGCCCTGGCTGCTTGCGACGGCGCTTTTGCACAGCGCGATCGTGGTCGAGAAGCGCGAGGCGCTGAAGGTGTGGACCATCCTGCTCGCCATCCTCACCTTCTCCCTGTCGCTGCTCGGAACGTTCCTGGTTCGAAGCGGCGTGCTGAACTCGGTGCACGCCTTCGCCAACGATCCTAAGCGCGGCGTGTTCATCCTGATGCTCCTTGCCGTCGCCGTCGGCGGCTCGCTCATCCTGTTCGCTTGGCGCGCTCCGGCGCTCGAACCGAAGGGCCTCTTTGCGCCGATCTCGCGCGAGGGCTCGCTCGTGCTCAACAACCTCCTGCTCGCCACCTCCTGCGCGGTGGTGTTCGTCGGCACGCTCTACCCTCTGTTCGCCGACCTCCTGTTCGGGGCGAAGATCACGGTCGGGCCGCCCTTCTTCAACGCCACCGTCTTCCCGCTGTTCGTGCCGCTGCTCGTGGCGATGGGGGTGGGCCCGCTTCTGCCGTGGAAGCGCGCCGATCTCTGGGCCGCGCTCGCGCGCCTGAAGCT
>Ga0068706_1000067_pt1 | contig 48036 bp, 42 predicted proteins | sample YNPMSBMetaG_FD_65632 | JGI IMG/M metagenome (GOLD analysis project Ga0068706, IMG submission 65632) | Anoxygenic and chlorotrophic microbial mat microbial communities from Yellowstone National Park, USA - YNP MS-B MetaG | ecosystem: Environmental > Aquatic > Thermal springs > Hot (42-90C) >...
TTCGCCCGAACCCCGCTCGGCGAGGCGGCGGGGATGGCCGCGCACGAAAGCCAGAGCCTGATCATCGAGATGCAGGCTGCCCGGTCGGACGCCTTCCTCTCCTGGCTCGGCCCGCGCCTGCACGAGGCTTTCGGCGGGGACCCGGCGCCCTATGCGCCCTCGAACCTCGCCCGGCTCTGGCGCCGCGTGCGCCCGGGCTTCATCCGTGTTGAGGCGGACGAGGTCACCTACCCGGCCCACATCATCCTGCGCTGGCGTCTCGAGCGCGCGCTCGTCTCAGGCGATCTCGCGGTCGCCGACCTCCCCGGCGCCTGGAACGAGGGGATGAAGGCTCTGCTCGGCCTTGACGTGCCGGACGACCGGCGCGGCTGCCTCCAGGACATCCACTGGTATGACGGCGCCTTCGGCTACTTCCCCTCCTACACGCTCGGGGCGATGGCGGCGGCGCAGCTGTTCCAGGCGGCGGTGGCGGAGCGGCCAGGGATCATCAGCTCGCTCGCCGAAGGCAGTTTCGCCCCGCTCGTTGCCTGGCTTGCTCTGCGCGTGCATGCGCACGGGGCACGCCACGGGTTCGACGGGCTGATGGAGGCGGCGACCGGACGCGGCCTCGACCCGTCGGCCTTCGAACGTCACCTGCGCGCGCGGTATCTCTGAGGGTCGTCGGGCGCCTCCGCCTCTCCCCCTTCCGCCCGGGCAGACCCACCCCTAATGTCCGCCGGCCATGCGCTACGTCTCGACACGCGGCGAAGCCCCGACCTTGGGTTTCGAGGACACGCTTCTCGCCGGCCTCGCCGCCGACGGGGGCCTCTACGTGCCCGAGACCTGGCCCACCCTCTCGGCCGAAGAGTGGCGGCGCCTACGCCCGCTCGCTTACGCCGACCTCGCCGCGCGCCTCCTCTCCCCCTTCGTCGGCGAGGCGATCGACCATGCCACCCTCACCCGCCTCTGCCGCGAGGCCTATGCGGGCTTCGGGCATGCGGCGGTCGCCCCGCTCGTCCAGCTCGACCATCGGCTGTTCGCGCTCGAGCTCTTCCACGGCCCCACCCTCGCCTTCAAGGACATGGCGCTACAGCTGCTCGGGCGCCTCTTTGACCATGTGCTCGCCCGCCGCGGCGAGCGGATCACCATCGTCGGCGCCACCTCAGGTGACACCGGCTCGGCGGCGATCGAGGCCTGCCGCGACCGCGAGCGGATCGACATCGTCATCCTCCACCCCAAGGGCCGCACGAGCCCGATCCAGCGGCGGCAGATGACGACCGTGCTTGCGCCGAATGTCGGCAATGTCGCGATCCTCGGCACCTTCGACGACTGCCAGGACCTCGTGAAGGCGATGTTCGCCGACGCCCCGTTCCGCGCGGCGATGCGGCTTGCGGCAGTGAACTCGATCAACTGGGCGCGCGTCGCCGCGCAGATCGCCTACTACGCCTACGCAGCGCTCGCCCTCGGCGCGCCCGACCGCGCGGTCGCTTTCGCCGTGCCGACGGGGAATTTCGGCAACGTCCTCGCGGCTTGGGCGGCGCGGCGCATGGGGCTTCCGGTGCACTCTCTCATCATCGGCGCCAACCGGAACGACATCCTCGCCCGCTTCATCGGCGGCAACGATATGTCGATCCGCGCGGTGGAGCCCTCGCTCTCGCCGTCGATGGACATTCAGGTCTCGAGCAATTTCGAACGCCTGCTGTTCGAGCTCCTCGACCGCGACGCGCGCGCCACCGCCGAGGCGATGGCGCGCTTCCGGAAGGAAGGGCGCATGCCGGTGCCGGACGAGGCCTGGCGTCGCGCCGCCGCGCTCTTCCGCGCCGCCGCGGTCGACGATGCCGCAACACTCGCCGAGATCGCCCGCCTCGACGCCGCGTCCGGCTACCTCGCCGACCCGCACACGGCGGTCGGCATCGCCGCGGCGCGGGCGCACATGCCCCCTGATGCCGACATCCCCGTCATCGTCGCCGCCACCGCGCATCCGGCCAAGTTCCCTGACGCGGTCGAGCGCGCGACCGGGCGGCGGCCCGCGCTGCCCGCGCGGCTTGCCGATCTCGAGACGCGCCCCGAGCGCTGCACCGTCCTGCCGAATGACCTCGCGGCGGTGGAGGAGTTCGTCCGCCGCCACGCCTTGAGGAATGCCGCATGAGGAACGATTCATGACCGACACGATCCGCACCACCCGCCTCCCCTCCGGCCTGACGGTGGTGACGGAGACGATGCCGCATGTCGGCACCGTCAGCCTCGGCGCCTATGTCGCCGCCGGAACCCGCCACGAGCGCGCGGAGGAGAACGGCGCGAGCCACTTCCTCGAGCACATGGCGTTCAAGGGCACGGCGCGGCGGACGGCGGCGCGGATCGCCGAGGAGATCGAGGATGTCGGCGGCCACCTCAACGCCTACACCGCGCGCGAGCGCACCGCCTACTACGCCAAGGTGCTGCGCGAGAACGCGCCGCTTGCGGCCGACATCATCGCCGACATCCTGCAGCACTCGGTGTTCGATCCGGAGGAGCTCGAGCGCGAGCGCGGCGTGATCCTGCAGGAGATCGGCCAGGCCAACGACACGCCCGATGACATCGTGTTCGACTATTTCCAGGCCACCGCTTTCCCGGGCCAGCCGATGGGGCTTCCCACCCTCGGCACAGAGGCGGTGATCCGGACGATGCCGCGCGAGGCACTGATCTCCTACATGCGTCGCCACTACACGCCGGACCGCGTGGTGCTCGCTGCCGCCGGGGCGATCGAGCACGAGGCCTTCCTCGACCTCGTGCGCACCCACTTCACCGACCTGCCGGAGGGCCCTGCCGCGCCGCCCGCCCCGGCGCACTACCGGGGCGGGGAGTTCCGCGAGATGCGGGAGCTCGACCAGGTGCATCTCGTGCTCGGCTTCCCCGCCGTATCGTATGCCGACCCGCAGTATCACGCCGCCCTTCTGCTCTCGATGCTTCTGGGCGGGGGGATGTCGAGCCGGCTGTTCCAGGAGGTTCGGGAGAAGCGCGGCCTCGTCTACGCCATCTCCTCCTTCCTCTCGCCCTATCACGATGGCGGAACCTTCGGCATCTATGCCGGAACCGGAGAGGCCGAAGCCGCCGAGCTGGTCCCGGTCGTGCTCGGCGAGCTCGCCGCCGTGCAGCGGGCGGTGACGGAGGAGGAGCTCGCGCGCGCCCGTGCCCAGGTGAAGGCCTCGCTCCTGATGTCGCTCGAGAGCACCTCGGCGCGCTGCGAGCAGATCGCGCACCAGATCCACACCTGGGGCCGTGTGATCCCGCTCGAGGAGAGCCTCGCCCGGCTTGCCGCCGTCACGGTGGAGGATGTCGCCGCCACGGCGCGGCGGATCTTCCGCGCCGCACCGACGCTCGCCGCGATCGGGCCCGTCGGCAGGCTGCCCGCTCTGCCTGCGATCGCCGAGAAGCTCGCGGCATGAGCGACGCGCCGGCGCTTCCCGATCGCCTCGGGCTGCTCGCCGATCTCGTGGCGGCGGCGAAACGGGCCGGCGCCGATTCGGCCGATGCGCTGCTCATCGAGGGGGCGTCTCTCTCGGTGCAGCGGCGGCTCGGCCAGACGGAGGCGGTCGAGCGTGCGGAGAGCCGCGACCTCGGCCTTCGCGTGTTCGTTGGCCGGCGCCAGGCGATCGTCGCCACGACCGACACGAGCCCCACGGGCTTCGCGCGCCTCGCCGAGCGCGCGGTGGCGATGGCGCGCGCTGTGCCGGAGGACCCGTATGCCGGGCTCGCCGAGGCGCCAGACGGGATGGCGGGGCTCGCCGCACGGCGCGACGCGCTCGCGCTCGCCGATGCCGACGAGCCCGATGTCGCCTCCCTCACGGCGCGCGCCGCCACAGCCGAGGAGGCGGCGCGCTCGGTTCCGGGCGTGACCAACAGCGAAGGCGCCGAAGCCGGCTTCAGCCGAAGCGTGATCGCGCTCGTGGCCTCGAACGGGTTCGCGGGGACCTACACGCGCACGAGCCATTCCGTCTCCGTCACAGCCGTGGCGGGAACGGGGACGGCGATGCAGCGCGACTACGACTACGCCACCGCGACCCGGCTCGCCGACCTCGAGGACCCGGCAGCGCTCGGCCGGCGCGCCGGAGAGCAGGCGGTGGCGCGGCTGAACCCGCGCCGGCCGGCGACCGCGACGATGCCGGTCGTCTATCACCCGCGTGTCGCGGCGAGCCTCGTCAGCCATTTCCTCGCCGCGATCAACGGCGCGTCGGTGGCGCGCGGCACCTCGTTCCTGAAGGACGCCCTCGGGCAGCGCGTGTTCGGCCCCGGGATCGCGATCCATGACGACCCGCTCCGGCCGCGCGGCTTGCGCTCCCGCCCCTTCGATGCCGAAGGGATCGCCCCGCGCACGCGCGCGCTCGTCGAGGACGGCCTTCTCCAGAGCTGGATTCTCGACTGCCGCACCGCGCGCATGCTGGGGCAACGCAGCACCGGCCATGCCGCGCGCGGCGTCTCCTCACCGCCGTCGCCTGCGCCCACCAATGTCTGGCTCGCTCCCGGAACGGTAACGCCCACCGAGCTGATCGCCGATATCGCGGAAGGCCTCTACGTCACCGAGCTGATCGGCATGGGGGTGAACCCTGTCACCGGCGACTATTCGCGCGGCGCCGCGGGGTTCATGATCCGCAATGGTGCGATCGCGGAATCGGTCGCGGAAATCACCGTCGCGGGCAATCTCCGCGACATGTTCGCCCGCCTCGCCCCGGCAGACGACCTCGTGTTCCGACGCGGCACCGATTCGCCGACGGTGCGCATCGACGGGCTTGCGGTCGCGGGAGCGTGACGGGGGGGACCATGATCGATCTGAGGCGCTTCCGGGTGCTCACCTTCGACTGCTACGGCACCCTGATCGACTGGGAGAAGGGGATCCTCGCCGTCCTCGCGCCCCTCTGCCGGCGCGAGGGGAGGGATTGGTCGGAGGCGCCCATCCTCGAGGCCTTCGCCGACATCGAGCACCGCGAGCAGGAAAGGGACCCGGCCGCCCTCTATCCCGAGATCCTCGAGCGCACCTTCCTCGCGCTCGCCGACCGGCTCGGGCTGCGGCGCGATCTCGAGACGGCACGCGCTTTCGGCCACTCGATCCCCGACTGGCCGCCCTTCCCCGACACGCCGGCCGCCTTCGCCGAGCTCGCGCGGCGCTTCACCGTCGGCATCCTCTCGAACGTCGATCGCGCCTCGATCGCCGCCTCGATCGCGGCGATCGGCACCGCTCCCCACTTCCTCGTCACGGCGGAGGACGTGGGCCACTACAAGCCGCACCCCGCGCATTTCGAGCGCGCCGCCGCGCTGCTTGCTGAGCGCGGCATCGGCCGCGAGGCGTGGCTGCATGTGGCGCAGTCGAAGTTCCACGACATCGCGCCCGCGCGCGCTCTCGGCATCCCCTGCCTCTGGGTGAACCGGCGTGCGCGTCGCCCGGGCGGCGGGGCGACGCCGGAGGCATCGGTGGTGCCGGACTGGTCCGTCACCTCGCTCGCCGAGTTGGCGGCGATCGCGCGCACCGAGTTCCATGGACACTGAGGGGGCCGCCGGAATGAGCGACACCGCGTTCGATGTGATCGTGATCGGCGGCGGGCCGGGCGGCTATGTCTGTGCCATACGCTCGGCCCAGCTCGGCATGCGGGTTGCCTGCGTCGAGCGCCGCGCCACCTTAGGCGGCACCTGCCTCAACATCGGCTGCATCCCCTCGAAGGCGCTGTTGCAGTCCTCCGAGAAGTATGAGGAGGCGCGCCACGGGCTTGCCGCCCACGGCGTGGTGGTGAACGGCGATGTCGCGCTCGACCTCGCCCGCATGCTCGCCCGCAAGCAGGAGGTGGTGGCCGCGAACGTCTCGGGGATCGAGTTCCTGTTCCGCAAGAACAAGGTGACGTGGCTGAAGGGCACGGGGCGGATCGCCGCCCCCGGTGTGGTCGAGGTCGATGGCGTGGCGCACACCACGCGGCACATCGTGATCGCGACCGGTTCGGAGAGCGTCGACCTCCCCGGTGTCGAGGTGGACGAGAAGCGGATCGTGACGAGCACGGGCGGGCTCGAGCTTGACCGGGTTCCGGGCCATCTCGTCGTGATCGGCGGCGGCTATATCGGGCTCGAGCTCGGCTCGGTGTGGCGTCGGCTCGGGGCGAAGGTGACAGTGGTCGAGTTCCTTGACCGGATCGTTCCGAGCATGGACGGAGAGGTCGCGCGCCACTTCCAGCGCATCCTCGCGAGGCAAGGCATGTCGTTCCGCCTCGGAACCAGGGTGGCCGGGGCGCGGCGGACGAACGAGGGTGTCGTGCTCACGCTCGAGCCGGCGAAAGGCGGTGCGGCGGAGGAAATCACGGCCGATGTCGTGCTGGTCGCGGTCGGGCGCAGGCCCTATACGGCGGGGCTGAACCTCGAGGGGGTGGGGGTCGCGCTCGACGAGCGCGGCCGGGTGCGCACGGAGGGCTTCGCCACGACCGTTCCGGGGATCTGGGCGATCGGCGACGTGATCGCCGGGCCGATGCTCGCGCACAAGGCGGAGGAGGAGGGGGTCGCGCTCGCCGAGCGCCTCGCTGGCCAGCACCCGCACCTGAACTACGACGCCATCCCGGGCGTCGTGTACACCGCGCCCGAGGTCGCCGCGGTCGGTGCGACCGAGGAACAGCTCAAGGAGCGCGGCATCGCCTTCCGCGCCGGGAAGTTCCCCTTCTCCGCCAATGGCCGCGCCCGCGCGATGGGCGAGACGGAGGGGTTCGTGAAGATCCTCGCCGATGCCGCGACCGACCGGATCCTCGGCGCCCACATCATCGGCCCGGATGCCGGAACGCTGATCGCCGAGCTCGCGCTCGCGATCGAGTTCTCGGCTTCCGCCGAGGATGTCGCGCGCACATCCCACGCCCACCCCTCGCTCAACGAGGCGGTGAAGGAGGCAGCGCTCGCCGTCGCCGGCCGGCCGATCCACATCTGAGGCGCCCCGGGAACGAGGCAGGGAGGCCGCCGCCTTGAACCACGCCTTCCTGCTCGAGGCCCTGTCCGTGCTCGCGGACGAGAGCCTGCTCCATCTGTTCTTCGCGCTGCTCGCGATCTACGTGGTCGTCACCGAGCTCGGTGACCGGATCGGCCGCCGCGTGTAGAGCCGCCGCAGGGCGGATGAGACGGAGCGGTCCGGCGTCGGCTTCGTTACGGGGGCATCCTCGGCCCGCTCGCCTTCCTGCTCGGCATCACGCTCGCGCTCGCCGAGGGCCGCCACGATGAGCGTCGCGGCGTGGTGCTGGCGGAGGCGAACGCGATCGGCACCGCCTGGCTCCGCGCCGGGGTGATCGGCGGCGAGGAGGGGGAGAGGATGCAACGCCCGCTCGCCGACTACGCCGAGGTGCGCATCCAGGTCTATCGCGACATCCGCACCCGAGCCGATGGCGACCGGCTCGATGCCGAGACGGCGAAGCTGCAGGGGGAACTCTGGGGCATCGCCGCAGGCGTGGCGCGGGCGAACCCGACGGCGGTCACGGGCCTGATGCTCTCGGCGCTGAACGAGATGTTCGACCTCGCGACGACGCAGAAGCGCTTCTTCGCCGAACGCGTGCCCGCGCACATCCTGCGGCTCCTGCTCTGGACCTCGATCCTCGCCGTCGGCGCCCTGGGCTACACGTTCGGCGTCAACGGCAGCCGCCAGGCGGTGATGAGCGTGCTCCTTCTCGTGCTGTGGAGCTCCTCGCTCGTGCTGATCGTCGACATCAACCGCCCGCGCCAGGGCGCGGTGACGGTCAGCCACGCCCCGATCGAGTGGACGCTCGAGAGCTTCGGCCCGCGGCGCTGAGGGCTCGGGCCTCGCCGCGGCGCGAGCGGGCGAGCGCGACCATCGCCGCCAACGCCACAAGCCCGAGCAAGACGGTGAGCGACGCGACACCCGCGGGGCCCGCGCGCCCGAGCACGGCGGCGAAGAGCGGCGGCGCCGCCGCGACCATGAGGTGGCCCGGGAGCGCGAGCCGGCCGGTCAGCGTGCCGTAGCCCGACGCACCCGCGAGCTCGAGCGGCAGGGCGGCGCGCACCACTGTCATCAGCCCGTTTGCGACGCCGAACGCGACCGTGAACAGCCCCGCCCACACGGCCTCGCCCCCGGCCGCAAGCGGCAGCATCGAGAGCGGCAGGAGCGACACGGCGAACAGGCCCGTCGCCGTGGCCGAGGTGCGGGGGCCGAGAGCGAGGTCGATGATCCGCGCGGTCACCTGCGCCGGGCCATGCAGGGCGGCAAGAGCGATCGCTGCCGCAGGCGCATGGCCGAGCCCGCCAAGCAGCGCGATCAGCACGAGCTGCAGCCCCGAGGTCACGGCATTGGGGAGCCCAAGCGCGAGCACGAGCAGGACGAAGCGCAGCGGCGTCACCCCGCCATCCGCCCGCGGCGTGGCGGCCGGCCGCTCGGGCGCCGGGGCGCGCGGCGGCAGAACGAGGCGGTAGAGCGGCAGGGCGAGACAGAGATGGGCGGCGGCGAAGGCGGCGAGCGTGCCGCGCCAGCCCAACCCCGCCTCGAGCGAGGCCGTCACGGGCCAGGCGATGGTCGAGGTCAGCCCCGTGAGCAGCGTCAGAAGCGTCATCGCCCGCCGTGCAGCGGGGGCGGGAACGGCTTGCGCGATCGCGGCGAAGCCGGTCGGCCCGAGCACCATCGGCAGCATCAGCCCGAGCCCCACCCAGGCCGCGGCATAGCCGGCGAGCCCCTGTGCAGCGGCAAGCAGGGAGAGGGAGGCAGCAGCGACCACCGAGCCCGCAACCATCATCTCCCGCGCCCCGCGCGTATCGACGCGCCGCCCAACCCGCGGCGCGGCGACGGCGCCGACGAGATACATCACCGTCACCCCGGCGAAGATCACGTCCTGAGCGAGCCCGAGGCTCTCGCCCATCCGTGGCCCGAGCACCGACGGCAGGTAGAAGGTCGATCCCCAGCCGAGGATCTGCGCCGCGCCGAGCCCCGCGAGCAGGACGGGGCGGGAGACGGGCGGGCTGGGCGCGGCCATGGCGCGACAATCACGCGGCCGCGCGCACGCGGCAAGCGGGGTTGCGAAGCCTCGCGGGCGGAGCCATACGGCTTGCCGCCATGGCACGACGCCGCGAATACCTCACCATTCCCCGGATGCTGCCCCCCAAGCCGCCGAGCGCCTGGGCGCGCCGGGGCAAGATCCTCTCCGGATGGGGCTTCCTGCTGCTCGGCGTGGCGGGGCTGTTCCTGCCCGTGCTGCAGGGCTTCCTGTTCCTCGCGGTCGGCCTCTACATCCTGCGCGACGAGTATGCGTGGGCGCAGCGGACGATCGACTGGATGCGCCGGAAATTCCCCCGCTACACCGCGCAGATGGACCAGGGGCGTGACCGCGCCGCCGCGTGGCTCCAGCGCTGGCGTCGGAAGGTTCGCCGCACGATCTACCAGGTGCGGCGTTAGGCCTCAGGAGCGACGCGCACGCAACGGGGAGGTCGGCCGCGCGCGCCCGGTCGGCGCTCACGCCCTCGGGTGGGTCTTCCGCCACACCGCCATCATCCGCGCCGCGTCCACCGCCGTGTAACGCTGCGTGGTCGAGAGGCTCGCATGGCCGAGCAGGTCCTGGATCGCGCGCAGGTCCGCCCCGCCGGCGAGCAGATGGGTCGCGAAACTGTGGCGAAGCGCGTGCGGGGTGGCGTGCTCGGGCAGGCCGAGCGCGCGCCTCAGCGCGATCATCGCCGCGCGGACCTGGCGCTGGTTCAGCCTGCCGCCGCGGACGCCGACGAACAGCGGGTCGCCCGGGGCAAGCCTGTGCGGGCAGAGGGCGAGATAGGCCGCCACGCTCTCGCGCACGGCGGGCAGAACCGGCACCACGCGCTCCTTGCCGCCCTTGCCACGCACGCGCAAGCCCGCCTCCGAGCCCGGCAGAGGCGCCTCCGCCCGGGTGAGCGAGAGCGCCTCGGCGATCCTGAGGCCCGCGCCGTAGAGAAGTGCGGCGATCGCCCGATCCCGCGCCGCCACCCACGGCGCGGCCTCGGCCGAGATCGCCTCCGTCACGAGGAGCGCATCGCCTTCCGCGAGCGCGCGCGGCACCGGCGGCCGCCGGCGCGGTGAGCCGAGCGCGGCGGCGGCCGGGTTCTCGGGGCCACCTGTGCGGGCGAGGAAGCGGAAGAACCCGCGCACCGCCGCAAGAGCTCGGGCGCGCGAGGTGGGTGCGAGCCCCTTTGCGGCGAGGTGGGCGAGCCAGGCGCGGAGATCGGCCTCGCCGAGCGCCCCGAGAGCGCGCCGGTCCGGCTCGGCGCCGAGATGGACGGTGAGGAACCCGAGGAAACCCGCGACATCGCGGCGATAGTTCAGAACCGTCGCCGCGGCCGCGCGACGCTGCCCGCCGAGCCAGCCGAGATAGGCGTCGAGCAGCCGCTCTCCCGCCACCGGGCTTCACCCCCGGCCGAGAGCGACCGCGGCCGCCGCGGCGAGGAAGGAGACGAGGTCGGTCGCCTGGCGGGCCTCGAAATGGCCCGGGTCGCGCGAGCCGCAGGCGAGCAGCGCCTCGCCTCCCGAGGCGAGGGTCAGCCGCGCGAGCGCATCCGAGGCGACGAGCGCCGCCGCCTCGCCATAGAGCGCCTCCTGGTCGGTGGCCCGGGAGCGGAGCGCGAAGGGCGAGCCGTTCGGCAACAGACGCGCGATCGTGCCGCGCGCGAGCGGGCGCGCGCCGAGCACCGCCCGGCCTTCGGCGCAGACCGAGACGACATCGAGCCCGAGCAGATCCGGCCAGTCCTGCACGATAATGTCGAGCGCCTCCGCCGCCGACCGCGCCGCCATCAGGGCAAGCACGGCCTTGTGCGCGCGCGCCTGATTGGCGGCGTTGTGGCGCCCGTGCGCCACAAGCTCCTCGAGCGTGGCACGGAGCTCGGCGCCGCGGGCGCGCTCCGCCTCGAGCATCGCCGCCATGTGGTCGGCGAGGCGTTCGCCATGCACGCGCCGTGGCGGCAGAAGCGTGCGGTAGAGCGACGGACGCTCGGCGAGAAACCCCGGGTGCGCCCGCAGATAGGCCTCGACCTGGGCCGCCTCGTCAGGCTCCTGCGCCTGTCCCCTCACCCTGCGGGGCTTGTCGCCGCTCATCCGTCCGCCCCGCCCCGTGGCACCTCAGAGGATCGACTGGCCGGTCTTGGCCCAGTCGGCGAGGAATGCGGCGAGGCCCTTGTCGGTCAGCGGATGGGCGAACAGGGCCCGGAGCACCGCAGGCGGAAGGGTCGCGACATGGGCGCCGAGCTTCGCCGCCTCGACCACATGCACGGGGTGCCGGACGGAGGCGACCAGGACCTCGGTTCGGAGCGCCGGATAGTTCCGGTAGATCGTGACGATGTCGCGGATCAGACCCATGCCGTCATGGCCGACATCATCGAGCCGGCCGACGAAGGGAGAGACGAAGGCCGCGCCCGCCTTGGCGGCGAGCAGGGCCTGGGCCGGCGAGAAGCAGAGGGTGACGTTGACCATCGCGCCGTCGTCGGCGAGCGCGCGGCAGGCGCGCAGGCCCTCCATCGTCAGCGGCACCTTGACCGCGACATTGGGCGCGATCGATTTGAGGAATCGCCCCTCCTTCAGCATGCCGTCAAGGTCGGTCGCCGTCACCTCGGCCGAGACGGGGCCGGGAATAGCGGCGCAGATCTCGGCGATCACCTCGGCGATCTTCCGCCCCGATTTGGCGATCAGGGAGGGGTTGGTCGTCACGCCATCGACCATGCCGAGGGAGGCGAGTGCGCGGATCTCGGCAATGTCGGCGGTATCGACGAAGAACTTCATGCCAGACTGGCTCCGATGGCGGGCAGTCCGACCATAGACCCGCAGGGGCCGGACGCAAAGCGACCAGCGGCACGGGCGCGGGTGCCAGTGCTTCTGCCGCTGCCGCTCGCCCAGGCCTACGACTATGCCGTGCCGGAGGGCTGGCCGGTGCCGCCGCCCGGGACCATCGTCGCCGCCCCGCTCGGCGGGAGGGTGCTTGCGGGCGTGGTCTGGGACGGCCCAGGCGACGGCTCGGTGCCGGAGGCGAAGCTCCGCCCGCTCGCGGCGCTCCTGCCCGTCCCGCCGATGACGGAGGCGCTCAGGCGCCTGATTGCGTTCGTCGCCCGCTGGACTCTCGCGCCGCCCGGCGCGGTTCTGCGCATGGCCCTGCCGGTTCCGGCGGCGCTCGAGGCCCCGAAGCCGCGGTTTGGCCTCGTGCTCGCCCCGGGCGTTGAGGTCGGGTCGCTCCCGAAGGCGCGGGCGCGGGTCGCCGCCGTGCTTACCGAAGCGCCCGTTCCCTGGGCAGCGGCCGAGCTCGCCCGCGCCGCCGGCGTCGGCCCCGGCGTGGTGTCGTCGATGCGGAACGCTGGGCTGCTCGTCGCCGTGCCCATCCCCGAAGCAGCAGCGCTGCCCGACCTCACGACCGGGTCACCGCCTGTGCTGTCGCCCGCCCAGGCAGAGGCTGCCCGCGTGCTTCGCGCGGCCGTCGCCGAACGACGCCCCGGTGCCACCCTGCTCGACGGTGTGACCGGCTCGGGGAAAACGGAGGTCTATCTCGAGGCGGTGGCCGAGGCGGTCGCGCACGGCCGGCAGGCGCTCGTTCTCCTGCCCGAGATCGCCCTCTCCGCTCAGGTCATCGAGCGGTTCCGGCAGCGGTTCGGATCGGCCCCAGCGGTGTGGCACTCGGAGCTCTCCACCGCGCGTCGTCGCGACACCTGGCGGGCGGTGGCCGAGGGCAGGGCGCCGATCGTGGTCGGCGCGCGCTCGGCCCTGTTCCTGCCCTTCCCCGACCTCGGCGTGATTGTGGTGGACGAGGAGCACGAGGCGGCCTTCAAGCAGGAGGAGGGGGTGACCTACCACGCGCGCGACATGGCGCTCGTGCGCGCGCATCTCTCCGGGATCCCCGCCATCCTCGTCTCTGCCACGCCGTCGCTCGAGACGCTCGCGAACGTCGAGCGCGGGCGGCACGCGCGCCTGCACCTGCCGAGCCGGCACGGCTCTGCCGGGATGCCACAGGTCGAGGCGATCGACCTCCGCGCCACGCCGCCGGCGCGCGGACAGTTCCTCTCCCCGCCGCTGGTCGCCGCGATCGAGGAGGCGCTCGGGCGTGGTGAGCAGGCTCTGCTTTTCCTCAACCGACGCGGCTTCGCCCCGCTCACCCTTTGCCGCGCCTGCGGCCACCGGTTCCAGTGCCCGAACTGCACTGCCTGGCTCGTCGAGCACCGCTATGTGAAGCGGCTCGAGTGCCACCATTGCGGCCATGCCGAGCCGGTCCCCGAGGCCTGCCCCGCCTGCGGCGCCGAGGGCGCGCTCACCCCCGTCGGCCCGGGCGTGGAGCGGATCGCCGCCGAGTGCCGAGAGCGCTTCCCCGGCGCACGGATCGCCGAGATGAGCTCGGACACGATCCATGGCGCGCACAGCGCCGCTCACTACGCGGCGATGATCGAGCGCCGCGAGGTCGATCTCGTGATCGGCACGCAACTCGTCGCCAAGGGCTGGCACTTCCCGCACCTCACCCTGGTCGGCGTGGTCGATGCCGATCTCGGCCTTGCTGGGGGCGACCTCCGCGCCGCCGAGCGAAGCTTCCAGCTTCTGCACCAGGTCGGCGGCAGGGCGGGGCGGGCCGATCGCCCGGGGCGCGTTCTGCTCCAGACCTGGGCGCCTGACCAGCGGGTGATGCGCGCGCTGGTATCTGGCGACATTGACCGTTTCGTCGCCGAGGAGATGGCCGAGCGTCAGGCCGGCGGCTGGCCTCCCTATGGCCGGCTTGCGGCGCTCATCGTCTCCGCCGCCGAAGCGTCGGTGGCGGATGCGGCGGCGTTGGCGCTGCGGCGCGCCGCTCCGGGACGGGGGGGCGAGGGGGAGGGGTTCCGGGTGCTCGGCCCCGCGCCGGCGCCGCTTGCGGTCCTGCGCGGCCAGCACCGGCGTCGGCTTCTGCTCAAGGCGTCGCGGAGCACGGATGTGCAGGCGCTCCTGCGCGACTGGCTCTCCCGCGCCGAGGTGCCGCGCGCCGCGCGCGTGGAGGTCGACGTCGATCCCGTCAGTTTCCTGTAGTCTCCGCGGCGTTTCGGGAGGAGGACACGTGATGGAGGTCCAACCGATCCTTCTGCCCTATGCCGGCGACGTCGGCCGCTGGGGCGCGGCACGGGGGCCGGAGGCGATCCTCGCGGCGGGGCTCGCGCGGGAGCTTGCGGAGTCGGGGCACAGGGTGGCCGAGCCCGTCTCCGTCTCTCTGCCGCGGGAGAAGCGCACCCGGGATGTGGTGACCAACATCGGCTATCTCGCCGCGCGCGTCTCCGACCGGGTGGCGGAGGCGCTCGGCGCCGGCCGCTTCCCGCTCGTTCTCGAGGGAAACTGCACCGGCGCCGTCGGGCCGGCCGGGGGGGTGGCGCGGGCGAAAGGTGCGGCCGGGATCGTCTGGTATGACGCGCATGGTGACCTGCACACGCTCGCCACCACCTCGACGGGGCTGTTGGGCGGCATGCCCTTCGCCGTCTGCCTCGGGTGGGAGTTCGACGATTGGCGCGAGCGCGCGGGCCTGCGCACCCCGGTGCGAGCCTCAGCCGCGGCGCTGATCGGCGCCTCCGACCTCGACCCGGAGGAGGAGGCGGCGCTCGCCGCCCACCCGATCGCGCGGCTCGACGCCGAGGCGATCGGCCCCGACGCGGCGGAACGCACCACCGCCCTGCTCGCCCCGCGCGCCGCGGCCGCGCCCGGCTGGTATCTCCACATCGACCTCGACGTCGCCGGGCCGAAGGCGGTTCCGGGTGTGCTCACCCCGCCGCCGCGCTGGCCCGCGCGCGACCACCTGATCGCCTCGATCGCGGCGGCGGCAAAGGCGGTGCCGCTCGCCTGCCTCGGCATCGCCGCCTACGACCCAGGCGGCGACCCCTCGGGGCGCGGCGCGCGTCTTGCCGTCGAGATGGCGTTGGCCGCCCTCGGCGAGGGGGGATGAGCCGGGGCAGGCCCGGTCGCGCCTCGGGCGCGGCGCGCCATCGATCCGCAACGAACGCGCGGTTGCCGGACCGGAACGGCCATGCGAGCCTGCAGGGGAACCGGAGGACACGCCGATGCCCGCCCGCCCGAGTGCCGCCCGTCTGATCGCCGCGTTCCTGCTTGCCGTGGTCGCCCTGCCCGCCGCCGGGCAGCAGCCGCAACGCCCCGCGCAGCCGCAGCCGGCGCCGCAGTTCACCATCAAGAACGAGGGCGAGGTGACGCTGCAGGAACTCTATGTGGCGCGCGGCGGGCAGGGTGCCCGCAACTGGGGGGCCGACCGCTTCGGCGCGGAGGTCGTGCCGCCGGGGGAGAGCTTCCGCGTGCGCCTGCCGCCGGGCTTTGGCTGCTCGGCCGACATCCGCATCGTGTTCGAGGACGGGGAGGAGGAGGTGCGCGAGCGGGTGGACATCTGCCGCACGCGCGAGGTGGCCTTCGCCCGCGCCCTGCCCGCTCCCCCGCCCGAGCGCGAACTCGCGGTCGAGAACGCCTCGCCGCGACCCATCGAGCGGCTCTATGTCAGCGGCACCGAGGAGAGCGAGTGGGGCGAGGACAGGCTCGGCAGCGACACGCTCGCGCCGGGCGACAGTGTCACCGTGCGCGTGCCCGACCAGGGCTGCAGCTACGACATCCGCGCCGTGTTCGACACTGGCGGGGCGGAGGAGCGTCGCCGCGTCGACCTCTGCACGCTGTCGCGCCTCGTCATCGCCCCGGGCTGGACGACGGCCGACGACCTCGCCGCGCCCGTGCCACGAGAGGAGCACAGGGCGCAGCAGGAGCCACGCGGCGTCGCCCCGGCCTCGCCCGGGACGGTTGGCATCACCAACCGCTCGGACAGGGTGGTGTTCGAGCTCTACACCTTCCCCGACGGCGCCAGGGACGAGGGGCCGGACCGGCTCGGTGCGCAGGTGCTTCGCCCCGGCGGGTCGGTTCGCGTTCCCTCGGCTCGGCCGCCCGCCTGCGCCACCACCGTGCGGGTGGTATACGACAACGGCGAGGAGGAAACGCGTTCGGGGATGGATTTCTGCCGCCTCGCTGAGGTGGTGGTCGCGCCCGGCTGGACCACCTCCCCCCCGTTCGCCGCGGCGCGGATCGTCAATGCCGGCACGCTGCCGATCATCCTCCTGCACGCCGACCCGCCCGGCGCCCCGCCCGGGCCTGACCGGCTCGGCGAAGCGGTGATCGGCGTCGGTCAGTCCTTCAGCCTCGCCCCGCCGCAGGACGGGGTGTGCAGCTACGACCTCACCGCCGTGTTCCGCGACCGGCGACGCGTGCGCGTCGCCGGGGCGGATCTCTGTGCCGACACCGAGATCAGGATCGCGCCATGACACCGATGACCAGCACGAGGCCCTTCGCCGCCCTGGCCGCAGCGGCGGCCCTTGCCCTCGCCGCTCCGGCGCACGCCCAAGGCCCCGCCACGGCCGCGCCGATCCCGCCCGCCGCGCAGGGGCTGTGGGTGAACGGCGCCTGCTCCGACCCCGACGCCCTGCTCTTCGTCACCGGCCGCGCCTGGGCGCTCCTGCCGCGCGAAGGCGCGCAGGAGCTCTGGCGTGTCGAGCGGACGGACCAGACGGGCGGCTTCACCCTTGCCGTCGCCGACGACCCCGATCGCACGCGCCTGTTGCTTCGCGCCGACGGGACGAGGCTCGAGACCCGAACCCCGAGCGCGAAACAGGCGGACGACCAGCTTCCCGGCGACGCTCCGGCGATCGAGTGGGCGCGCTGCGCCGGCGTGCCGACGACGCTCGCCGCTCTGCATGGCGAGGGGCTCGCCTTCCTCGGGGCACTCGACGGCATCGAGGCGGCCTGCGCGGGCGGCGAGGCGGCGCCCTGCCTCGCCGCCCTGTTCGGCTGGGCGGATCTGACCCGCGATGGCGTGCTGTCGGCGGCCGAGATCGCCCGCCTCGTCCGCGGCGTGACGCATGTGGCGATGCTCGCGACCGGCACGGAGGTCGGCGATCTCGCCGCCGCGGTCGGGGCGTCGGCGGTGGGCGGCCTCGCGGCGGCCTATGCGCTCATCGCGAGCCTCGACTATGACGCCTCCGGAACGCTCTCCCTGGCCGAGCTGTTGCAGGATCGCTCCCCCATGCCGGGCCTTGCCGGACCCGCGTCGCCGCCGGCTCCGTCCGTCGCCGGCCCGCCGCTTGCCGGTGCGGCGCTCGCCGGCCAGCTCGGCGCCCTGCGCACGCTTCTCGACCAGCTCGGGCCGATGCTTGGCCTGCCGCCGCGCTAGCGGACGCTCGCTCGCCCCGCCGCGGGCTGTTGCACCGCCACAAGGCGTGTGATACCTCCCCGCGCGCCGTGGGCGGCCCCGCCCGGGCTAAGTTCTCGCGGCCTTGGCACAGCGCTTCCGCGCGCCGGCCGTCAACGCGAACCGGAACCGAGGCCTCCTTTTGCCGCCGACCGAGACCGCACGCATCGCCGAGATCACCGAGGCCAAGAGGCTCGCGCGCGAGGCGCGCGCGGCCGTTGACGAGATCCCGGCCCGCTATGCCGCAGGCCTGCTCGCGCTTGCGGACGAGCATCGCCAGAGGGGAGACGAGGGCGTCTATGACCGTCTGGCCGAGGCGCTCGCGGCGATCGAGCGCCTGTATGCCGAGAGCGCTGAGTTCCGCACGTTCGTCGAGGACCCGCGGCTGCCGCGCGAACGGCAGATGCAGGCTGTGAAGCTTCTCGCCGAGAGCGCCGGCCTCGAGCCGATGGTGCGGAACTTCCTCGGCGTCATTGTCAGCAACCGCCGGCTGTCGCTCCTGCCGCGTATCCTCGCCGCCTTCCGCGCCCAGCTCGCCGCGCGGCGCGGCGAGGAGACGGCCGAGGTGGTCTCCGCCGTGCCGCTTTCGGAGCCACAGCTGCGCGCTCTCGAGGCGTCGCTGATCCGCGCGGGGCATGCGCGTGTGCGGCTCGCCGCCCGCGTTGACCCGTCGATCCTCGGCGGGCTGGTCGTCAAGATCGGCTCGCGCCTTTACGACAGTTCGATCCGAAGCCGCCTGCAGCGGCTGTCACAGGCCATGAAGGGGGCAGCCTGACATGGAGATCCGTCCGGCAGAGATCAGCGCGATCCTCAAGAGCCAGATCGCGAGCTTCGACACCGGGGCCGACGTTGCCGATGTCGGCCAGGTGCTCTCGGTGGGCGACGGGATTGCCCGTGTCTATGGTCTCGCCTCGGTGATGGCCGGCGAGATGGTGGAGTTCCCCGCCGCGGGCTTGCGCGGCATGGCGCTCAACCTCGAGAGCGACAATGTCGGCGTGGTGATCTTCGGCGACGACCGCGCGGTGCGCGAGGGCGACCTCGTCAAGCGCACCGGAGCGATCGTCGACGTGCCGGTGGGCAAGGGCCTGCTCGGCCGCGTCGTCGACCCGCTCGGCAACCCGATCGACGGCAAGGGCCCGATCGAGGCGACCGAGCGGCGCCGCGTGGACGTCAAGGCGCCGGGAATCATCCCCCGCCGGTCGGTGCACGAGCCGATGCAGACCGGCATCAAGGCGATCGACGCGCTGATCCCGATCGGCCGCGGCCAGCGCGAGCTCGTGATCGGCGACCGCCAGACCGGCAAGACGGCGGTGATCATCGACACGATCCTGAACCAGAGGACGGTCAACGCCACCGGGGACGAGAGCCGCAAGCTCTACTGCATCTACGTCGCGATCGGCCAGAAGCGCTCGACGGTCGCCCAGCTCGTCAAGACGCTCGAGGAGTATGGCGCGATGGAGTACTCCATCGTCGTCGCCTCGACCGCATCCGAGCCCGCGCCGCTGCAGTATCTCGCGCCCTATGCCGGCTGCGCGATGGGCGAGTACTTCCGCGATAACGGCATGCACGCGCTGATCGCTTATGACGACCTCTCGAAGCAGGCGGTGGCGTATCGTCAGATGTCGCTGCTTTTGCGCCGCCCGCCCGGGCGCGAGGCCTATCCGGGCGACGTGTTCTATCTGCACTCGCGGCTTCTCGAGCGCGCGGCGAAGCTTAACGCCGACAACGGCTCGGGCAGCCTGACCGCGCTTCCCGTGATCGAGACCCAGGCCGGCGACGTCTCGGCCTACATTCCGACCAATGTCATTTCGATCACGGACGGCCAGATCTTCCTCGAGACCGACCTGTTCTACAAGGGCATCCGGCCTGCGGTGAATGTCGGCATCTCGGTCAGCCGCGTGGGCTCGGCGGCGCAGATCAAGGCGATGAAGCAGGTCGCGGGGCGGATCAAGCTCGAGCTCGCGCAGTACCGCGAGATGGAAGCCTTCGCTCAGTTCGCCTCCGACCTCGATGTGGCGACCCAGCGCCTGCTCGCGCGCGGCGCGCGCCTGACGGAACTCCTGAAGCAGCCGCAGTTCCAGCCGATGCCGGTCGAGGAGCAGGTGGTGTCGATCTTCGCCGGCACGCGCGGCTATCTCGACAGCGTGAAGGTCTCGGACATCGGCCGGTTCGAGCGCCAGATGCTTGCCGAGCTCCGCGCCTCCGGAAGCGGCATCCTCGAGGCGATCCGCAACGACCGGGAGATCACGCCCGAGACCGAGGAGAAGCTGAAGGCCTTCCTCGACGCCTTCTCGCGCAGCTTCGCCTGAACCGCAGCGCGCCCTGGGGGCACGACCATGCCGAGCCTGAAATCGCTTCGCACGCGGATCAACAGCGTGAAGTCGACGCGCAAGATCACGCAGGCGATGAAGATGGTGGCCGCCTCGAAGCTGAAGCGTGCCCAGGGTCAGGCCGAAGCCGCGCGGCCCTATGCGGAGCGGATGGAGCGCATGCTCGCGACCCTTGCCGCCTCCGTCGCCTCGAGCCCGACCGCGCCGAAACTGCTCGTCGGCACCGGCAGGCAGGACGTCCACCTTCTCGTCGTCGTCTCGGCCGATCGCGGCCTCTGCGGGGGGTTCAACGCCGCCGTCGGCCGCTTCGCGCGCGCCCGGATCCGCGCGCTCGAGGAGGCCGGGCGGACGGTGAAGCTGTTCACCATCGGCCGCAAGGGGCGCGACTATCTCCGCCGCGAGTATGCGCGCCAGATCGTGGGCGAGGTGAGCTTCATCGGCCGCAAGTCGATCGGCTTCGACGATGCAGCGCAGGTGGCCGAGCGCGTCACCGCGCTGTTCGCCGCCGGCGAGTTCGACGTCTGCACGCTGATCTACAACCGGTTCCGGTCGGTGATCTCCCAGGTTCCGTCGGAGCAGCCGCTGATCCCGGCCGCCCTGCCCGCGGCGGCGACCGAGGGGGCGGAGGGGGCGCGTGCCGTCTTCGAATACGAGCCGGCGGAGGAGGAGATCCTCGCCTCGTTGCTTCCCCGCAATCTCGCGGTGCAGATCTACCGGGCGCTGCTCGAGAGCGCGGCCGGCGAGCAGGGCGCGCGCATGACGGCGATGGACAACGCCACCCGCAATGCCGGCGACATGATCGCGCGGCTGACGCTGAGCTACAACCGGCAGCGCCAGGCGAACATCACCAAGGAACTGATCGAGATCATCTCCGGCGCCGAGGCGGTCTGACCGGCAGGCGACGGAACGAGTGGAGAGCGGAACGATGGCGAGCAACAACGTCGGCAGGGTTACCCAGGTGATGGGCGCGGTGGTGGACGTGCAGTTCCCCGGCGAACTGCCCGCCATCCTGAACGCGCTGCACTGCCACTTCGACGGCCGGACGCTGGTGCTCGAGACGGCGCAGCATCTCGGCGAGAACACCGTCCGCACGATCGCGATGGACAGCACCGACGGCCTCGTCCGCGGCTACGAGGTGGTGGACACGGGCGGGCCGATCACCGTTCCCGTCGGCCCCGAGACGCTCGGGCGGATCCTCAACGTGGTCGGCGAGCCGATCGACGAGCGCGGGCCGGTGCCCGCCTCGCGCCGCCTGCCGATCCACCGCGAGGCGCCGCGCTTTGTCGACCAGGCGACGGAGGCGCAGATCCTCGTCACCGGCATCAAGGTGATCGACCTGCTCGCCCCTTACCTCAAGGGCGGCAAGATCGGCCTGTTCGGCGGCGCCGGTGTCGGCAAGACCGTCACGATCATGGAACTGATCAACAACGTCGCCAAGAAGCACGGCGGCTATTCGGTGTTCGCGGGCGTGGGCGAGCGCACCCGCGAGGGCAACGACCTCTACCACGAGATGATCGAATCGGGCGTGATCAAGGTCGACGGCCCCGGCTCCAAGGCGGCGCTCGTCTATGGGCAGATGAACGAGCCGCCGGGGGCGCGCGCGCGCGTCGGGCTCACAGGGCTCACGATCGCGGAATATTTCCGCGACGAGGAGGGCCAGGACGTCCTGTTCTTCGTTGACAACATCTTCCGCTTCACCCAAGCCGGGTCGGAGGTGTCGGCGCTCTTGGGCCGAATCCCCTCGGCGGTCGGCTACCAGCCGACGCTTGCGACCGACATGGGAGCGCTGCAGGAGCGGATCACCTCCACCAAGAAGGGCTCGATCACCTCGGTGCAGGCGATCTACGTTCCAGCCGACGACCTGACCGACCCCGCGCCCGCAACCTCGTTCAGCCACCTCGACGCGACGACGGTGCTCTCGCGCGCGCTCACCGAGATCGGCATCTACCCGGCGGTCGATCCGCTCGATTCGACCTCGCGCGCGCTTGACCCGAGGATCGTCGGCGAGGAGCACTACACCGTGGCGCGCGAGGTGCAGCGGATCCTGCAGACCTACAAGTCGCTGCAGGACATTATCGCCATCCTCGGCATGGACGAGCTGTCGGAGGAGGACAAGCTGATCGTCGCCCGGGCGCGCAAGATCCAGCGCTTCCTCTCCCAGCCCTTCCACGTCGCCGAGGTGTTCACCGGCCAGCCCGGCGCCTTCGTCGAGCTCGCCGACACGATCCGCAGCTTCAAGGCGATCTGCGCCGGCGAGTACGACCACCTGCCGGAGGCGGCCTTCTATATGGTCGGCACGATCGAGGAGGCGGTGGCCAAGGCGGAGCGGCTCGCCGCCGAGGCGGCCTGAGCCAGGGGCCCCGGGGGGATCCGCGCCATGGCGACGCTCACGCTCGACATCGTCTCGCCCGAGCGGCTGTTGTTCTCCGATGCCGTGGAGATGGCGGAGATCCCGGCCGCCGAGGGCGACATGGGGGTGCTGCCGGGGCACGCGCCGATGATCGTGACGCTGCGCGGCGGTGTGATCCGCGTCCACCGCGGCGGATCGGTCACGCATCGGCTGTTCGTCGCCGGCGGCTTCGCCGAGGTGACGCCCGAGCGCTGCACCGTTCTTGCCGATGACGCGACCCCGGTGGCCGATCTCTCGATCGAGGACGCGAAGGCGCGGCTTGCCAAGGCGGAAGCGGCCTATGCGAAGGCGGCAAAGGGTGCCGACGAGGCCGGCCGCGAACTCGCGATGGCCAGGCTTCTTGCGGCGCGCGCGGAACTCGCCGCCGCCTCCGCGCCGTCCCCGTGAGCAGGACTGCGGCGGGTGAACGACGCTGATCCTGCCAAGGCCCTAAAAGGACAGGGGCCAGGAGGGGCTCCGGGGGCTTGTTCCCGCCGCGTGCGATCACCATTCCTGTTGCCGTGCGGCCCCCCCAGCCGGTGCACTGCCGGCGTCTGAGGCGCGGCGGCCCAGGGCCTGCGCGTGACTCATCCCGGAGAGGCGAGGGAGGCCATGTCAGGATGGGATGTCTGCCGATCCGGCCTCCGGAACGGAGCCGTGCCGGCGTCGCAGGGCAGGGCCCGTAACGATGCCCGCACGGAAAGGGTGGACCGGTTTCGGACCGTGCGGACATCGATCCCGCGGCTGGATCGTGCGGGGCGGAGGTGAGCGATGAAGCACTGGCACATCGACCAGGTGTCCTGGCACAAATTCGACCCCTCCAAGGTCGACCCCGAAATCGTGCCGCTCGTGAAGGCGGCGGCGATGGTCGAGCGCAACGGCGACATCTACGCCGAGTATCTCTGCAACGTGTTCCATGACGACCCCGACTTCCAGGGTGCGGCGCGCAATTGGGCGGTCGAGGAGGTGCAGCACGGCGAGGCGCTCGGCCGCTGGGCGACGCTCGCCGACCCGGCTTGGGACTTTCGCGCCGCCCTCGAGCGGTTCCGCAAAGGGTTCCGGATCGAGACGAAGGTCGATCGTTCCGTCCGCGGCAGCCGCACCGGCGAGCTGATCGCCCGCTGCATGGTCGAGACCGGCACCTCCTCCTACTACACGGCGCTCGGGGAGGGCAGCGAGGAGCCAGTGCTTGTCGAGATCTGCCGGCTGATCGCGGCCGACGAGTACCGGCACTTCAAGCTGTTCTACGACCACATGCGGCGCTATCTCGTGCGCGAGAAGCTCTCGGTGATCGAGCGGCTTCGGATCGGGCTCGGGCGGATCGGCGAGACGGAGGACGACGAGCTCGCGCTCGCCTTCCACTGCGCCAACCGTCCTGAGGGCGCCCCCTACGACCGCCGGGCGGCGATCGCGGCCTACATGGCGAAGGCGATGGGCTACTACCGCCAGCATCATCTCGACCGCGGGGTGGGCATGATCTTCAAGGCGGTGGGGCTGCCGCCGCGTGGCCGCCTGTCCGACCTCTCGGCGCGTGCCGCTTACCGGTTCCTCAAGTTCAAGCAGCGCCGCAACGCGGCGATCGCCGCGAAGGAGTGGCAGCCCGCACCGGTGACCGTCGCCGCCCAGGCGGCCTGACAGCCGCCCTGATCGCCCGCCACGCGGCGCGGTCGATCAGGACGGGAGGGCCGCACGCGTTGTCGACCGATGCCGTCGGCCGAAGCGGTCCCGGTGTCCGCTCAGGCGGCCTCAGACACTGGCGCGGCGTCCGGCGGCCGCGGCGCCGACGCCGCGGCCTCCGGCTCGGGGCCAGAGGAGACGGCTGGGGAGGGGCGGCCGAGCAGGAAACCCTGCGCCTCGTCGCACCCCTCAGCGCGCAGGATCGCGAGCTGCTCGGGGCGCTCCACCCCTTCCGCAAGCACCGGAATCGCGAGGCTCTTGCCAAGCGCAAGCACCGACCGGATCACCGCCATGGCTTCCGCCGAGCTCTCGATCTCGGCCATGAAGAACCGGTCGAGCTTGATCTTGTCGAAGGGGAAGCTCCGCAGCGTCTTGAGAGAGGAATAGCCGGTCCCGAAATCGTCGAGCGCTACTCGAACCCCGAGCGCCTTGATGGCGCGGAGGATCGAGAGCGCCCGCTCCTGGTCCTCGACGATCGCGGTCTCGGTGAGTTCGATCTCGAGCCGTTCCGCCGCAAGACCCGTCTCCGCCAGCACCTCGGCAACGAGGCCCGGCAGCGAGGCGTCGGCGAGCTGAAGCGGCGAGACGTTCACGGCCACGCGCCACGGATGCGGCCAGGCGGCGGCCTCTGTGCAGGCGCGGCGCAGCACCCAGCCGCCGAGCGCCGGGATCAGGCCCATCTCCTCGGCGAGCGGGATGAACACGGAGGGCGGGATCATCCCCCGCGTCGGGTGGCGCCAGCGGAGCAGCGCCTCGTAGCCGGTGATCTCCCCGGCCGTGACCGACGCCTGGAGCTGGTAATGCAGCATCAGCCCCCCTCCGGAGGCGAGCGCCTCGCGCAGCGCCGCGGCAAGGCTGCGCTTCTCCCGTGCCGCTGCGTCCATCGACGGGTCGTAGAAACAATGCGCGGTGAAGGGCAGGGCCTTGGCGCGATAGAGGGCGAGATCGGCATTGTTGGTGAGCTGGCCGGGGTCGGTGCCGTCCTCCGGGAAGCAGGCGATGCCGAAGGAGGCGCCGAGCGTCACCGTGAGCTCTCCGCCCGATCCGTCCTCGATCGTCACGGGGGCGGATGCCGCCGCCTCGAGACGCGCGATCACGGCGTCGAGCCCGCTTCGGGTGCGGAAGGGGAGGAGCGCGGCGAACTCGTCCCCGCCCATCCTGGCGAGGCAGGCCTTGGCGCCCACCGCCGCCGCGAGACGCTGACCGATCGCGCGCAGCGCCGCGTCGCCGGCCGCGTGCCCATGCGTGTCGTTCACCTCCTTGAACCGGTCGAGGTCGATCGCGATCACCGCCGCGCGTGCGCTCACGGCAGCGGCGCGCTCGAGCCCGCGGGCGAGCCGCTCCGCGAAGGCAGCCCGGTTCGGTAGGCCGGTGAGGGGGTCGGTCATCGCGAGGTGCGTGAGCCTACGCACCGTCTCGGTCTGCGACCGCCGGTCGAGCAGGAAGGCGAAACCGCCTGCCGTCATCACGATCAGGCCGGCGAGCGCGACCGCGAGCGCCATCGCATGCTGGGCCTCTACCGCAGCCTCGGTGCCGGCGGTCCCGAGCGGCGTGATGGTGACCGCCGCCATCCCCGTGAAGTGGAGCGACAGGACGGCGAGGGCGAACACGCCACCGGCCGCGCGCGGCACCCTCTGTCCGGCGTAGGTGGAGGCGAGCAGGAAGGCCGCTGCCGAGATCGTCATCGAGAGCGCGACCGACAGGGCGATCACCGAAGGGTTCCAGACGACGATCCCCTCCACCCGGTAAGCCGCCATCCCGGTGTAGTGCATCGCGGCGATCGCGGCGCCCACCACCGCCCCGCCGGCGACCGCCCGCCAGTGGCTGAGCGGCGCCTCCTCCGCAGCGCCCCGTGACCCGGAGCTGGCGCTCGCAGCGAGGAGCAGCCCGGGAATGGCGCCGAGGATCGGCACGAGGAACGAGACGATCGTGAGCACCGCGTCGAAGCTCACCGGAACGCCGGGGCGGTGGGCAAGCATGGCGATGAAATGCGTGCACCAGACGGCGGCGCCGAGCGTGAGCGCGCAGAGCAGGGTTCAGCCGAAGGCGGCGAGGCCCCGATCGGCAGCGGCGCGCCGGAACAGCTGCATCACGGACAGCGCGCCCGCGCCGCACATCAGCCCGGCAAGAAGCACGAGCCAGGGGTCGTGGGTGGCGGCAAGACAGGTGATCGCCTCGATCATCCGCGCACGCAGGCCCTTCCACTCAGCATGGGAGAGCCCACCCGGCTTCGGTTAACGGGCCGGAAACGAACGCCTCAACGGGCGAGATGAGCGAAATCGCGTGCGAGCCGCTCGTAGATCGCCCGCTTGAAATCCACCGCGAGCGCAGGCAGCGAGTCGAGCGTGGTCCAGCGCCACGCGTCGAACTCGGGGTTCGGGTCGGCGTCGAGGCGTATGTCGGCGTCCCGCCCGAGGAAGCGGAGTGCGAACCATTTCTGCGTCTGGCCGCGGTAGCGCCCGCCCAAGGCGACGCCGATCAAGTGGGGCGGCAGGTCGTAGGTCAGCCACTCCGGATGCTCTTCGATCACCTCGGCGCGGTCGGTGCCGATCTCCTCGGCGAGCTCGCGCAGGACCGCTTCCGCCGGATCCTCGTCATCGTCGATCCCGCCCTGGGGGAGCTGCCAGCCGCCCGGCGCGCCCTCGGCATTGGGCAGATCCGCGCGCCGGCACACCAGCACGAGGCCGTCGGGGTTGAACAGCACCGCCCCGACATTGCGTCGATAGGGGAGAGACGCGCTCATCGCTGCGCCCGGCGCTCCTCGGTCGGCACAAGAGCGGTGACGGGGGCGAGCACGAGCCCCCGCTCCTCCAACCCCGCGGCCCAGGCCGCGATCCGCTCGACCGCGATCGTGCTCGCCCCGGCAAGGCCGAGCGCGCTGCCGCGCTCGCGCGCAATCCGCTCGAGCTCGGCAAGCCGCAGGTCGATCTCGGCCCGGCTCTGCCGGTCGTCAAGCACGAGGTCGATCGAGCGGGCGGGCAGCCCCTCGGGCGCCGGCTCGCCGACCCGCCCGTCGACGAACATCAGGCCGCGCGCCCGAAGCACCTCGAGCACCGGCCGGATCGCCTCCGGGCTTGCGGCGAAGCGCTCGCCGCGCAAGGTGGGCCCGAGCACGCTCGTCGCCCCAACATAGCCCTGGAAACGGGAGAGCGCCCACGTGAGGCGGGTGTTGTTTTCACCCCACGGAAGGGAGGTGAGCAGAGCCTGGGGGCCGGGGTCGTTCAGCGGGAAGCCAACCGGCTCCATCGGGATCGCGACCAGGACCTCGTGCCCGTCGGCGCGGGCAGCCGCGGCGAACTCGGCGAGTCTCAGCCCGTAGGGCGAGAAGGCGAGGCTGACCGCACCCGGTAGCCGCTGGATCGCCGCCTCGGTCACGCTCTCGCTGATCCCGAGGCCGGCGACGAGCACGCCGACCTTCGGCCGCCGGTCTGACTGGTTGAAAGGGCGGGCGTAGAGGCGCCAGGCAGCGCGGCCGTCCGACCCTAGGCGCGGCAGGGCGCCGTCGCGCAGGCGCTCGAGCAGAGCCGGGTCGGGTTCGGCGATCGGCGGCGCGCGCTCGGCCGGCTGCGGAGGCGGTCGCGCCTCCCCTGCCTCGGCGGGGCGCGATGTCCCCTCACGGTGCGCCGTCTCGGGCGCCTCGGCCACCTGATCGTGCCGGGCGGGAGGGCCGAGCCGGTCGAGCCACGCCACGACGAGCACACCGCCGACCAGGAGCGCGAGCCAGAAATAGCCGAGCGCACGCAGGCTCCGCGCGCCGGGAGGGGACACCTCAGGCGGTCTCGGCTGCATCCGCCGCAGCTCCCGCTCTCGCCTCTCGCCTTCAGGCGCGGTGCGTCAGTTCGAGGCGCGGGCCCGGGCGGCCATGGCGCGCACGAGCTCGAGGCCCTTGCGCATCTGGTAGTCCTTGGCAAGGTCGCCGAACACAACCGCCGGACCCTGAGCATCGGCCGGGGGCGGGTCGGGCGGCGAGATGCTCTCGACGAAGCCGGGCGGCAGCGCGACCGGCGGAAGCTGCGGCGCCGGAGCACGACTTGCCGAACCGGTGCCGCCGTCGTTCCGAAGCGCGCGATTGAGCTGCGCCTCGCGGTCGCGCGCCTCGGCACGCGCCTCGCCCTTCAGCGCCTCGATCACGACATCGGGCTCGATCCCGGTCGCCTGGATCGACCGCCCCGACGGTGTATAGTAGCGGGCGGTGGTGAGCCGGATCGCGCCATTACCGGGCAGCGGCATCACCGTCTGCACCGAGCCCTTGCCGAAGCTGCGCGTGCCGATGACGACGGCGCGGCGATGGTCCTGCAACGCTCCGGCCACGATCTCGGAAGCGGAGGCCGAACCGCCGTTGATCAGCACCACCAAGGGCAGCCCCTGGGCGATGTCGCCGGGTTTGGCGTTGTAGCGCTGCGCGTCCTCAGGGCGGCGGGCGCGAGTGGAGACGATCTCGCCCTGGTCGAGGAAATCGTCCGCGACCGCCACGGCCTGGTCGAGCAGGCCGCCCGGGTTGTTGCGCAGATCCAGGAGGACGCCGCGCAGGTTGCCGCCCGCCTGCTGCCGGATCTGCTGCATCGCCCGGCGCAGGCCGGCATCGGTCTGCTCGTTGAAGCTCGTGATGCGGATATAGGCCACATCCCCCTCGAGCCGCGCCCGGACCGACTGGATCCGGATCACGTCGCGGGTGATCGCCATCTCGATCGGCCGCGGCGAGCCCTCGCGCCGGATCGTCAACCTGATCTCGGTGCGCGGCGGCCCGCGCATACGCTCCACCGCCTCGTTGAGGGTGAGCCCCTGGGTGGATTGGCCGTCGATATGGGTGATCAGGTCGCCGGCGCGCACCCCGGCGCGGGCGGCGGGCGTGTCGTCGATCGGCGCGATCACCTTGATGTAGCCGCCCTCCTGGGTGACCTCGATGCCGAGGCCCCCGAACTCGCCCCGCGTCTGAACCTGCATGTCGCGGAAGTTGCGCGGGTTGAGATAGCCGGAGTGCGGGTCGAGGCTCGTCAGCATCCCGTTGATCGCCGCCTCGATCACGTCCCGGTCGTTGACCGGCTCGACATACTCGGCGCGGATCCGCTCGAACACGTCGCCGAACAGCGAGAGAAGCCGATAGGTCTCGGCCCGGCTCCCTTCTTGGGCGAAGGCCGCGAGCCCGAGCGTCGCGTCGAGATAGCGGCCGAGCGGGCCGTTCACCCCGAGGCCGACCGCGAAGGCGAGGCCTGCACCGAGGAGAGCCGAACGAAGCGTGACCTTCATGCGCCTTTCCGTTGCCGCGCTGCCTCCGGCGGGGTGCGACGATCGCCCCCGCAGCGCCGGGCCAACGCCCGGTCACCCTCCCGCAGCGAGACGCAAGAGTAGTTTCTCGGCACCGCTCCGATCAAGGCGCGGGCACCGCGGCGGCGGACACGACCGCGCCAGAGCCGGGGCCCGCAAGCAGGCTTCGGCCCGTCATCGTCTCGGGCTTCGGAAGTCCGAGCAGCTCGAGCAGCGTGGGCGCGACATCGGCGAGACGCCCGTCCCGCAGGCGGGCGCCCGCCGGGCCGCCCGCGAGCAGAACCGGAACCGGGTTGAGCGTGTGCGCCGTGTGGGGCCCGCCGGTCTCGGGGTCCCGCATCAGCTCGGCATTGCCGTGGTCGGCCGTCACGAGAAGCGCCCCGCAGGCCTTGCGCACCGCCTCGGCGATCCGGCCGAGACCGGCATCGACCGCCTCGACCGCCTTGATGGCCGCCTCGAGCGAGCCGGTATGGCCCACCATGTCGGGATTGGCGAAGTTGAGCACGATCAGGTCGAACCGGCCTGAGGCGATCGCCTCCACCGCGCGCTCGGTCACCTCCGGCGCGCTCATCTCCGGCTTGAGGTCGTAGGTCGCGACCTTCGGCGAGGGAACGAGGATCCGCTCCTCGCCCGGGAACGGCGTCTCCTCACCGCCGTTGAAGAAATAGGTCACGTGGGGATACTTCTCGGTCTCGGCGATGCGAAGCTGGCGGAGGCCCGCGCGCGCGACCACGGCGCCGAGGATGTCCTCGAGCGATTGCGGCGGAAACAGCGTCGCCATCAGCGGGGCGAGCGAGGCCGAATACTCGGTCATGCCGAGCGCGGCGGCGAAGCGGGGCGTGCGCGGGCGGGGGAAGGCGGCGAAGCCCGGGTCGAGCAGGGCGGCGAGGAGCTCGCGCACCCTGTCGGCGCGGAAGTTGAACGAGAGAACGCCGTCGCCATCCGCCATGCCGGCGTAGTCGCCGATCACCGAGGGCGGAATGAACTCGTCTGTGACGTCTTGGGCGTGGGCGTCGGCCACCGCGGCGTCGGCCGAGGAAAAGCGCGGGCCTTCGGCCAGAACCATCGCCCGCCAGGCCTTCTCGACCCGCTCCCAGCGATTGTCGCGGTCCATCGCGAAGTAGCGGCCCGAGACGGTCGCGATCCGCGCCCGACCGGGCAGGGCCTGCTCGAAGGCCTCGAGGAAGCCCGGGGCCGACCGCGGTGGGGCGTCCCGCCCGTCCGTCCAGGCATGCACGGCGACTGGGATGCCGGCCTGATCGAGAACGCGGGCGAGCGCCACTGCATGGTCCTGGTGGCTGTGCACGCCGCCAGGGGAGACGAGCCCCATCAGGTGGCAGGTGCCGCCGGAGGCTCGCAGGGCCGCGATGAAGTCGGTGAGCGCCGGCAGCGACGCGAGGCTGCCAGCGGCGATCGCCGCATCGATCCGCGGCAGGTCCTGCATCACCACGCGGCCGGCGCCGAGGTTGAGGTGGCCGACCTCGGAATTGCCCATCTGGCCGTCGGGGAGGCCGACATCGCGCCCGGACGTGCGGAGCAGGGCATGCGGCGAGGCGGCCCAGAGTGCGTCGAAAGCGGGGGTGCGGGCCTGGAGGACGGCGTTGTCGGCCGGGTCCTCGCGCCAGCCCCAGCCGTCGAGCACCACCAGCATCACGGGTTTCGGTCGCGGCATCGGGTCCTCCTCGCGGGTGCTGTAGCGCCGCGGGGGCGGCGCGGAAACCCCGCTCAGGTCCTGGCGAGCGCGGCCTTAAGCCCGGCGACCTCGGCGCGCAGGGCGCGGAGTTCGCCCAGGATCGTCTCGGCGTCGGCGTGGTGCTCGGCGCGCGCGGCAGAGGTGGCGGCGGCGAGCGCGGCGTCGCGCGCCTCTTCCGCCTCGTCATGCTGCTTGCGCAGCGTCTGGATGCTCTCGACGATGATGCCGATGAACAGGTTCAGCACCACGAAGGTGGTGATCAGGATGAACGGCACGAAGAACAGCCAGGCCTGCGGCGAAGCCTCCATCACCGGCCGGACGATTCCCATCGACCAGCTCTCGAGCGTCATGATCTGGAACAGCGAGTACATGCTCTCACCGATCGTGCCGAAGAACTGGGGGTGAGAGGGGCCGAACAGCTTGGTCGCGATCACCGCGCAGACATAGTAGACGATCACGAGAAGCAGCGCGACCGCGCCGATGCCCGGGATCGCGTGCAGCATCGCCTCCACCACGATCCGCAGACGCGGCAGCATCGAGACCAGCCGCAGAATGCGCAGCACCCGCAGCGCGCGCAGCACCGAGAGCGGGCCCGTGGCCGGCAGCCAGGCGATCGCCACCACGGCGAAGTCGAACAGACCCCACGGGTCGCGGAAAAAGCGGCCGCGGAAGGCGAAAATCCGCAAGCAGATCTCGACGGTGAAGAGGACGAGGAAGAGCGTGTCGAGCGCGACCAGAAGCCCGCCCCAGCGCGCCATGATCGAGGGCGCCGTCTCGAGCCCCAAGGTGACGGCATTGGCGAGGATCAGGCCGATGATCACCCGCTGCGTCGGCTCGGCGAGGATGAACCGCGCCACCCTCGCTCTGAGGTCGCGGCTGTGCGCGTCCCACTCCGTCAGCACGTCCTGCATGCACTCCCCCACTGGCTTTCGCGGCGCGGCAGATGGGGAGGCGTCGTGGCGAAAGGAAGGCAACGCGCCGGGCCGGCCGCCCCCGGCTCAGCGCAAAAGGTCGGCGAGCGCGTCCGGAACACGCTCCTCCGGCACCGTGATTTCGCGCGTCGTGCCGTCGGCATAGGCAAGGGTGAGGGTGAATGAGAAGCGATCCGCCCCCGGTGACGGGCCGGCGGCAGGGGAAGCGGCGAGAGCCTCGAGCGCCTGTCTCTGCGCCTCGGTGAGCGAGGCGACGTCGATCGTCCGGCGACGCATCAGCCCGGCGACCCCGCCCGAGCGCAGGATCGACAGCGCCGCGAGCGGCGCCTGAGACGCGCCGCTGCGAGGCCTGCGCTCAGCCACGGCGCGTGGGGCGGAGGCTCCGCGCGGCGAGCGCCGAGGCGCCGGCACGCGGCCGGGTGCCTTGGGTGCGCGCCGGCTTGGCCGCCGGCTTCGAGCCGCCCTTGGGCGACGCCTTCCTCTTCGCCGCGGCGGGTTTCGGCGCCGCTTTCGCGGCCGCCCGCTTCGTCGTGGTCGCCTTCGGCGCCGTCTTCTTGGGCGCGGCCGTCTTCTTCGGCGCGGCGGGTTTCGGCGCGGGCTTGCGCACGCCTGTCGGCACCACGCCGACCGAGTCCCAAGCCTCGGCGACCAGCGCTGCGGCCTGCGCGTCGTAAAGCAGCCGCGCCACCTCGATCGTCTCCTTCGCGGCCTCGCGGAAGGAGGCGCGGGCGCTCATCCGCCCCGGCTCGGTGAAGGCACGCCACCAGATCCGCCCCGCCTTCTCCCACGCATAGCCGCCGAAGCCGATCGCCACCCGGTAGAAGACGAGGTTCGGGATTCCGGAGTTGATGTGGACCCCGCCCTGGTCGGCAAGGCCGCGGTAGAGGTCCTTCATGTGCGCGGGCTGAGGGTCCTTGCCCAAAAGCGGGTCGTCATAGGCCGTGCCGGGCGCCTTCATGCTGCGCAGCGCCACCGCGTGGCCGGGCGGGTTGCGGAGCTCGGGCCCGAGCAGCTCGGCGCCGATCAGCCAGTCTGCGTCCTCGGCCTTCTGGCCAAGCTGCCACTGCTTCACGAGCACGCCGATCACGTCGGAGAAGTGCTCGTTCAGGGCGCCCGGCTGTTCCCAGTAGACGAGCCCGCTCGTGAACTCGGTCACGCCATGCGCGAGCTCGTGGCCGATCACGTCGAGGCTTCGGGTGAAGCGGAGGAACACCTCCCCGTCCCCGTCGCCATAGACCATCTGCTTGCCGTTCCAGAAGGCGTTTTCGTAGCCGCGGCCGTAGTGGACGGTCGAGACGATGCGCAGGTTGGCGCCGTCGAGGCCGGCGCGGCCGAACACGGTCTTGAGGAAGTCGTAGGTCGCCCCCGAGCCGTCGAAGGCCTCGTCGACCGCTGGGTCGCCGGTCGGCGGGGCGCCTTCGGGGCGGATCAGGCTGCCGGGCAGGGACTGGCCCTGCCGGGCCGAATAGACGGCGCGCTGCTTGCCCTCCGGCTTGGGCCGAGCGGCCAACTCCGGCTCCGGGTCGGGCGCGGAGGCCGAAAGTCGCGCCTCGCGCAGCGACCGGGTGACGGCGAGCGTGTCCTCGGCCCAGCGTTTGAGCGAGGGGCGCTTGGCCCTCTGGGCGATGGTCTCGAGCATCAGCGGCGGGGTGATGCAGCAGAGGCCGCAACGGCAGGCCGCGCTCGACATGGGCACTCCTCGAGGGCCGTGGCTCCGGCTGACGGCCGGATTCGTCACCATTCTGCAATGGGATAGCGGCCGTTTCCAGCCCCGTCTGCGGCCGATGCAGCGAGCGTGAGGCGGGGTCTCCCGGAAACCGGTGCGCGGCGTTCAGATCCCCGGCCGGCTGACCACCGAGATCGAGAGGGCGGCGGGGTCATAGAGCCGCGCGGCGGCGCGGCGCGCATCCGCTAGCGTCACCGCCTCGATCCGCCCGATCCGCCCCGCGAGCCACTCCGGCGGGCGGCCGAGTGTTTGGAGGGAGGCGAGCGTTCCCGCAATCTGCCCGCTCGAGGTGAAGCCCAAGGGGAAACTCCCGGTGAGATAGGCGCGGGCAGCCGCCACCTCCTCGGCCGTCGGCCCCGCCTCCGCCATCCGCGCCCACTCTGCCTTGAGCAGAGCGAGTGTCTCGCCAAAGCGCGCGTTTTCGGTCGAGACCGAGCCGAGAATGAGGCTACGCCCGCGGAACGGGGCGAGCTGCGTGCCGATTCCGTAGGTGAGGCCGCGCTTCTCGCGGATCTCCTCGGTCAGGCGCGAGGAGAAGCCGCCGCCGCCGAGGATCCAGTTCACGACCTGGAACGCCTCCCAGTCGGGGTCGTCCGGGTCAGGCCCGCCATGGCCGAACACCGCGACGGCCTGAGGCACGGCCCGCTCCGTGATCGCAAGCCCGAACGCGCGCGGCGCCGGCAAGGGGGGAACCTCAGGGGCGACGCCCTCGGCCACGCCGCCGAAGGCCTCGTCCAGCATCCGCCCGAGGCCTGCGGCGTCGATCGCCCCGGCGGCGCCGACCACGAGCGCGCCGCGTCGCACCTGCACCTCCAGGGCAGCGAGGAGATCATCACGCCCGAGCTGGCCAAGAGCGGCCTCCGTCCCGCCCGGCGGCCGAGCGAAGGGATGCGGCGCGACCGCCCTCTCCCACCAGGCGCGGGAGGCGATGGTGCGCGGCTCCTCCGCCTTGCGCCTGAGCGCGATCAGCCGCTGCGCCTTCACCCGGGCGAGCGCCTCCGCATCGAAGCGCGGGCGGGTGAGGGCGAGCGCCAGCATCGAGGCGGCAAAGCCCGTCTCCTCGGCGAGGCACCGGAGCGAGCCAGTGAGCTCGTCTCGCCCCGCGCCGAAGGAGAGGCTCACCGCGCGGTCGCGCAGCGCGGTCGCGAAGCCGGCGGTGTCGAGCTCTCCCGCCCCCTGGTCGAGCAGGGCGGCGGCAAGCGACGCCCGCCCCTCGCGGCCCTCGGGGTCGAGCGCTGCCCCGCCCCGGAAAGAGAAGGAGAGGGAGACGACCGGAACCGAGTGATCCTCGATCAGCCAGGCGCGGATGCCCCCTGGGCTCGCGACCGTCTGGACCGGAACCGACCAGCCGCTTGACCGCGTGCCGCTCATGCCCGGCTTCCCGCCTGGGGCAAAAGCCAGCCGGTGGCCGAGCCCTCCTCGTCGAGAACCGCCCGGAGCGCTGCGGTGACGGCTTCGGCCGTCACTTCCCTGATCCGCTTGGGCCACGCCTCGACCGAGGCGAGCGGCAGGCCGACAGCAAGGGCGGCGCCGATCGCGCGCGCCCCGTCCATCAGGCTGTCGCGGGCGAGCGCCGCTCCGGCCGTGAGCTGCCGCGCCGACCGCTCGACCTCCGCCTGCGTCACCCCCTCCTCGAGCGTGCGCGCCACCGCCGCGTCGAGCGCCGCCTCGACCCGCTCGGGCGGCACGCCGGGGCGCGGCGAGGCGAACAGGCTGAACTCGGTCCGGTCCACCGTCTCGCCGTTGTAGTAGGCGCCGACGGAGGCGGCGAGCCCGGTCTCGACGAGTGCGCGCCAGAGGATCGAGGTCGGGCCGGATCCGAGCAGATGGGCGGCGACATCGAGCGCGTCCGCCATCTCCTGGCCGGCCCGTGCCGAGGGAGCGCGGTAGAGCCGCGTCATCGACGGCTCGCGCACCCGCGGCGAGTCCCGGAGCGTCAGGCGCGTCTGGCCGAGCGCGGGCGGCTCCTGCGGCCGGGCGCGCACCGGAGCGGGGCCGGACGGGATTTGCCCGTAGGTATCCTCGGCCAGCCGGCGCACGGTCTCGACATCGACATCCCCCTGCACCACGACGATGGCGTTCGCGGGCAGGTAGAAGCGTTTGTAGAAGGCAAGCAGCGACTCGCGGTCGATCGCGCGGATCTCGTCCTCCCAGCCGATCACCGGCCGTCCATAGGGGGAGTTGACGTAGAAGACGGCGGCGAGGCGCTCGCGGAAGCGGGAGCGCGGGTTGTTCTCGACGACCTGACGACGCTCCTCGACCACCACGAGGCGCTCAGGCGCGATGTCCTTCTCGTCGAGCAGGAGGTTGACCATCCGGTCCGCCTCCATCGCCATCACGAGCGGCAAGCGGTCGGACGCGACCTCTTGGAAATAGGCGGTGTAGTCGTGGCCGGTGAAGGCGTTGTCGCGCCCGCCCTCGCGGGCGATGCGTCGGCTGAACTGGCCGGCGGGGACGGAGGGCGTGCCCTTGAACATCAGATGCTCGAGGAAATGGGCGAGCCCGGAGTGGCCCTGGCTCTCGTCCGCCGCTCCGACCCGGTACCAGACCATGTGCGCGACCACGGGGGCGCGCCGCATCGGGATCACCACTCCCTGCATGCCATTGGCCAGGGTGAAGGTCTCGGCGCCGAACACCCGCTCATCCGCGCGCGGGCGTGACGGCAGCGCCGTTTCGGCGTTTCCGACCCGCGGAAGCCCGGCAAGGGCGGCGCCGGCGAGGCCGCCGAGCAGGAGCGGCCGACGCGCGAGCCCCTCTCCCGCCTCCGCCGAGATCGACGTGGGCGGGAGGTGGGGCGAGGGTGGCGCGGTGTCGGGGAGGTCGCGACGGTCGCCTGGCATCGTGATGTCCTCCTCGCCGTTGATCGGTCGCCGCGTGACATCTGTGACGTGGCGCTCACCACCGGCCTGTCGAGACAACCCCGCCCCCGCGCCGGAGGATGTGAGAGGGCAGGACCCGGTCGCGCCCGGCCGCAGCGCGCTCAGAACAGCCCCTCGAAGATGCCGCGCTGGCGACGCTGGATGATCGGCGTGTCGCCGATCGAGGGCGGGCGCCCGAGGGCGGCATTCTCGCGCAGCCGCTGCTGCTCGCGGGCGGGATCGATCACCACGCCAGGGGGCTGCGGTTGGCGCCAGAACAGGAGCCGCTCGGTGAAGGAGCGGCTCGTCGGCTCGAGCAGCGTGGTCTCCTCGTCGATCCTGCGCCTGAGGTCGGGCGGCGGAGCGGGGCCCGCGGCCGCGAGAAGCGCCTGTTCGCCCGCGGAGGCGCGCACGGTGGGAAGGGCCGCTCCGACGACAAGCCCGGGGCGGCCGGCAAGCACAGCAGCCGCCTGGTCACGCAGCGGGCCCTCCTGCGGTCGCGGCTGGCCGGGCTGGGGCGGGCGCAAGGTGAAGTCAGGCGGGACGGTCAGTGGCGCGCGCGTCGTCACCTGGAACTCGTCGGGCGGGTCGCGCGTCAGGCCGAAGGTCCGCGCGACGTCGGTGCTGCACGCCCCGACGAGAAGCGCGGCGGCGAGCGTCGCGGCCAGCCTGGGCGGGCGGGCACGGCCGTGCGGTGCGGCGCTGGTCATCCCTTCTCGTTACCCCCCGACCTTGGCCGGAGCAAGGCGTCCGAAAGCAGAAGCCCGACCCCGATCACGATCGCACTGTCGGCGACGTTGAACACATACCAGTGCCAGCCGAAGGCGTGCAGGTCGATGAAATCGACCACGGCGCCGAAGCGCAGCCGGTCGATCACATTGCCCACCGCGCCGCCGAGGACAAGCCCGAGTGCGAGCGAAACCAGCCGGTTCTCCGCCCGGGCGAGCCACAGGAGCAGAAGCCCGACGACGAGGCAGGCGATGGCGGCGAGCAGATAGGGGTGCCACCAGGCGTCGCCCTGCAGAAGCCCGAAGGTCACGCCGCGGTTCCACACCATCGTCAAGTTGAGGAAGGGCAGAACATACACCCGCCCGAGCTCGGGCAGGCGCACCACCTCGAGGATCCACCATTTCGAGGCCTGGTCGGCGGCGAGCAGGACGAGGGCAAGGCCGAGCCCGAGGCGGAGGCCCGCCCGGTCGCGCGCGCTCACGCCGCCCGGCGCCGCGTGACCAGCCCCGACCGCACCGCATCGGCGCAGCGGTCGCAGAGGCCGGGATGGTCCTCGTGCGTGCCGACTTCGGGCAGAACCTTCCAGCAGCGCTCGCATTTCCGCCCCTCGGCCCGTTCGGGCACGACGGCGACGCCGGCGAGGCCCTCAAGCGTGAACGCGCCCGGCGGGGCAGGGTCGGTCGAGACCGTGAGCCCGGAGGTGATCGCCACCTCCGCCCAGGTCGCGGCGTCGAGAAGACCGGCGTCGGGCCCGGTGAGATGGAGAACCGGGGCGGCCTGGAGGCTCGAGCCGATCCTGCCTTCGGCACGCTCCTTCTCAAGCGCGCCGGTGACGGCGCGGCGAAGCTCGCGGATCCGCGCCCATTTCGCGGCGAGCGTCTCGTCGCGCCACGCGGCCGGAACCTCGGGGAACAGGCGCAGATGCACCGAGCCGTCCTCGGACGGAAAGCGCGCGAGCCACGCCTCCTCGGCGGTGAAGACGAGCACCGGCGCAAGCCAGGCGGTGAGGCAGTGGAACAGATGGTCGAGCACGGTGCGCACGGCGCGTCGGCGCGGGCTGTCGGGACGGTCGCAGTAGAGCGAGTCCTTGCGGATGTCGAAGTAGAAGGCCGAGAGGTCGGTGGCGCAGAACTGGTGCAGCTCGGCGAACACGCCGGTCCAGGTATAGCCCTCCGTCGCCTCGCGCACCCGGGAGTCGAGCTCGGCAAGACGATGCAGCACCCAGCGCTCGAGCTCGGGCATCGCCTCGGGCGAGACGCGTTCGGCCTCCGTGAAGCCGTCGAGAGCGCCGATCAGCCACCGGAGCGTGTTGCGGATACGCCGGTAGAGCTCCGCCTGCTGTTTGAGGATCTCTGGGCCGATGCGCTGGTCCTCGGTATAGTCCGAGGCCATCACCCACAGCCTCAGGATGTCGGCGCCGTATTCCGCGATCACCTCCTGCGGCGCGACCACGTTGCCGAGCGATTTCGACATCTTCCGCCCCTGCTCGTCGAGCGTGAAGCCGTGCGTCAGCACCGCCTTGTAGGGCGCGCGCCCGCGCGTGCCGCAGCTCTCGAGCAGCGAGGAGTGGAACCAGCCGCGATGCTGGTCCGACCCCTCGAGGTAGAGGTCGGCGGGCCAGGCGAGGCTCTCCGAGCCTTCGAGAACGAAAGCGTGGGTCGAGCCGCTCTCGAACCACACCTCGATGATGTCGCGCACCTGCTCGTAGTCGTCCGGGTTCCGGCCCTCGCCGAGGAAGACGGCAGGCGGGGTGGTCCACCAGGCATCCGCCCCTTCGCGCTCGAAGGCCTCGGCGATCCGGTCGATCACCGCCTGGTCGCGCAGCGGCTCGCCGGTGCGCTTCTCGACGAAGATCGCGATCGGCACGCCCCAGGCGCGCTGGCGGGAGACGCACCAGTCGGGCCTCTGGGCGATCATGGCGCGGAGGCGGTTCTTGCCCTGGGGCGGGACGAAGCGCGTCGCCTCGATGGCGGCGAGAGCCGGGGCGCGCACCCCGTTCGGCCCATCCATCGCGACGAACCACTGCGGCGTGTTGCGGAAGATCAAAGGCGCCTTGGACCGCCAGGAGTGCGGGTAGGAGTGCACCAGCACGCCGCGGGCGAGCAGGGCGCCGGCTTCGGCGAGCGCGTCGCAGACCGGATCCGCCGCCTCGTAGACATGGATGCCGGCGAACAGCGGCACGTGGTCGAGGAACCGCCCGTCCGGCCCGACCGTGTCGGGGGTGGGGAGCCCGTGCTTCTGGCCGAGCAGCCAGTCCTCCTCGCCATGGCCTGGGGCGATGTGGACGAAGCCCGTCCCGGCGTCCGTGGTAACGAAGTCGCCGGGCAGGGCGGGCACATCGACCTCGTAGCCCTTGCCGCGGAGCGGATGGGCGCAGACCGTGCCCGCAAGCTCCGCCCCTTTCAGCACGCGACGCACGAGGTGCTGAGTGATGCCCGCCTCCTTGGCGACATCGGGCAGGAGGTGCAGGGCGACGAGCAGATGCTCGCCCACCCGGGCGCGCGCGCCGTCCCGAGCGCCCTCGACGGCCACGAGCGCATAGTCGATCTCCGCCCCGTAGGCGACGGCGCGGTTGCCCGGGATGGTCCAGGGCGTGGTGGTCCAGATCACGATCGAGGCGCCGCGGAGGTCGGGCGCGGGGGCCTCAAGCACCGGGAACCGAACCCAGACCGTGGTGGAACGATGGTCATGGTATTCGACCTCGGCATCGGCGAGAGCGGTCTTCTCCACGGGGCTCCACAGAACCGGCTTGGCGCCGCGATAGAGGCCGCCATTCATCAGGAACCGGCCGATCTCGCGCCAGATCATCGCCTCCGACCGGAAGTCCATCGTCGAATAGGGTTTGGCCCAGTCGCCGGCCACGCCGAGTCTCTGGAACTCGGCGCTTTGGACCGCCATCCAGTGCGCGGCATAGGCGCGGCACTCGGCGCGGAAGGCGACCGGATCGACCGCATCCTTGTCGCGGCCGGCGGCGCGGTACTGCTCCTCGATCTTCCACTCGATCGGCAGGCCGTGGCAGTCCCAGCCCGGCACGTAGTTGGCGTCATAGCCCGCCATCTGCTTGGCGCGGTTGATGACGTCCTTGAGGATCTTGTTCAGCGCGTGGCCGATATGGATGTTGCCGTTGGCGTACGGGGGGCCGTCGTGGAGGATGAATTTCGGCCGGCCCGCGGCCGCGGCGCGCAGCCTCTGCCACAGCCCGATCCTCTGCCAGCGCTCGAGCAGCGCGGGTTCGCGCTTCGCAAGCTCCCCCCGCATCGGGAAGGAGGTGACGGGGAGGAACACGGTGTCGCGGTAGTCGCGCTTCGGCGCGTCGGTCATGGTCTGTCCTGGAATGGCGCGGGGTGCCGCGCGGTCGGCCACGGGGTGGGGTGAACCCGGCGCCCCCTCAGGGCGCCGGGCAACGAATTCGGAAGGAGTGCCGCCGCGCCATGGGCTGATCGATACCGAAGCGGCCACACCGGGTCAAATGCTGAAGGCCGGCGGCCTGCCCTCGGTCACGAGAGGAGCTTGAGCGCGGCGACGCCGATCACGATCGTGGCGATCGCGCCGATCCGCGCGAGTGTCGCGGGTTCGTCGAACAGCATCATCCCGGCGATCGCGGTTCCCGCCGCACCGATTCCGACCCAGACCGCATAGGCCGTGCCGATCGGGAGATGCCGCGCGGCAAGGCCGAGCAGGATGACGGAGGCGGCCATGGCCGCGACCGTGAGCGCGGTCGTGCCTGGCCGGGCGAGCGACAGCCCCTGCGAGAGCTTGAGCCCCACCGCCCAGCCGATCTCGAGCAGGCCCGCGAGCACGAGCAGAAGCCATGACCACGCCTGCGCCATGGGCCGGGGCCTCAGACCGGGGCGAGCAGGGAACGCGCGGCGTCGCAATCGGCGCGCATCTGGGCCGCGAGCGCCTCGAGGCTCGCGAACTTCGCCTCCTCGCGCAGGAAGGCGGCGAAGGCGACGCGAAGCCTACGCCCGTAGAGGTCGCCCGCGAAGTCGAACAGGAACACCTCGAGCAGAGGCTCGGGAAGCGGGTTCACCGTGGGCCTCAGCCCCACGCTTGCCGCCCCGTCGAACCAGGCGACGCCGCCCGCCTCGTCCTCCACGCCTGCGCGCACGGCGTAGACGCCGAAGCGCGGCGCGAGATGCCTGCCCAAGGGGATGTTCGCGGTGGGGAAGCCGAGGGTCCGGCCGAGCGCTGCGCCGCGCTGCACCACGCCGCGTATTTCCCACGGGCGGCCGAGGATCGCGTTGGCGCGCGGCACGTCGCCTGCAGCGAGCGCCTCGCGCACGGCGGTCGAGGAGAGCGGCAGCCCGCCTTCGCCGACGGCCTTCTCGACCACCGTGACACCGAAGCCGAGCTCCGCCCCGAGCGCCTCAAGCAGGGCCGGCGTGCCGCCGCGGCGGTGGCCGAAATGGAAGTTCGGCCCGCAGGCCACGTGCCGAGCCCCGAGGCGCTGCACGAGGATGTCGCGCACGAACGCCTCCGCGGGGATTCGGCTGAAGGCGTGGTCGAACGGCACCGAGACGAGCACCTCGACGCCGAGGGCGGCGAGCGCATCCCGCTTCGCCTCGGCCAGGGTGAGGCGGAAGGGTGGGTCGTCCGGGCGGAACAGCTCGCGCGGGTGCGGCTCGAAGGTCAGCGCCGCGAGCGGGGCGCCGAGGCGACGCGCGGCCTCGGCTGTGGCGGCGATCACCACCGCATGGCCGCGATGCACGCCGTCGAAATTGCCGAGCGCGACAGCGGCGCCGCGCCAGGGCGGCGGGATCTCGCCAAGGTCGGAGACGACATGCATCACGGGCGACGGTTAGGGCCGCCGCCGGCGGGGGTCAACGCGGTTCAGGCGGCCGCCGGCTTCGCCTCGGCGGTTCCGATCGCGTCGCGCGAAGGCACCATCACGAGCGCCTCGCCGTCGACCACCGTCCTTCCCGCGACGGTGCAGGTCGTCCGCAGCGTCGCCCGCTTCTTCTCGGCATCGAGCGAGAGGACGGTGCAGGTGGCGGTGACGGTGTCGCCGATCCGCACCGGGGCGCGGAAGGTGAGCGATTGGGCGAGATAGACCGATCCGGGCCCAGGCAGCTTGGTGCCGAGCACCGTGGAGATGAAGGCGGCCGACAGCATGCCGTGGGCGATCCGGCCCTTGAACATCGTCTTCTCGGCGTATTCGGCATCGAGATGCACCGGGTTCATGTCGCCCGACACGCCGGCGAACAGCACGATGTCGCTCTCCGTCACGGTGCGGGAGAACGAGGCGCTCATGCCTTCGGCAAGATCCTCGAAATACATCAAGCCGTTGCCGACCACAGCGTTCATTGTGACTGCGCCCTTCACCAAGCGCCCCTGCGGGCGCTGCTGCATCGCAGCATGCAGGACCCTAGCCGATGTCATGCGGCGTGGACAAGCGCCGACGCCGCACGCACCATCCGCCCTCCCGCATGCCGGAGTGTCGCAGGCACCGATGAACCGGGCGTTTCCAGGATGACCCTCGCCCTTCGCACCGACCCAGGGGCCTCGGAGCGGATCCTCGAGGGCTTGCGCGACTGGGTCGAGACCGAGAGCCCGACCGACGATGCCGCCGCGGTCAATTGCCTCATGGACAAGGCGGAGCGCGCCTTGCGCGCGGCAGGCGCCGCGGTGACGCGGATTCCCGGCCGCGACGGCTTTGGCGACCTGCTTCGCGCCCGGATCGGCCCCGCCGAGGGAGGGGGGATCCTGATCGCCGGCCATCTCGACACGGTCTGGCCGATCGGAACGATCGCGACGATGCCGTTCCGGATCGAGGGCGAGCGCGCCTTCGGCCCCGGCATCTACGACATGAAGGCCGGCTCCTTTCTCGCGCTCCATGCCGTGACCTCGCTTCTCGGGCAGAAGGTGGCGACCCCGCTGCCCGTGACGCTGCTTCTGACCCCCGACGAGGAGGTCGGCAGCCCGACCTCGCGCGCGCTGATCGAGGACGAGGCGAGACGCTCGGCGTACGTTCTGATCCCCGAGCCGGCGGGGAAGGGCGGAGCGGTGGTGACGGCGCGCAAGGGGGTTGGCCGGTTCGAGCTTGAGGTGCGGGGCCGGGCGGCGCATTCCGGGGGGGCCTTCGAAGAGGGGCGGTCGGCAGTCGTGGAGCTCGCGCACCAGATTCTCGCGATCCACCGCATGGTCGACCCCGCGCGCGGGATCACGACCAATGTCGCGCCGATCCGCGGCGGCACGCGCCCGAACGTGATCGCCGATCGCGCCTTCTGCGAGATCGACCTGCGCGTGGCGAGCCTCGAGGACGGGGAGCGCATGGAGCGCGCGATCCTCGGCCTCCGCGCCGTGACGGAGGGCTGCACCGTGACGGTGCAGGGCGGCATGAACCGCCCTCCCTTCGCCGAGACCGAGGCCATCCGTGCCCTCTACGAGCGGGCCCGCGCGATCGCGGCCGAGCTCGGCTTCGAGCTGCCGCGCGAGCATCGCGGCGGCGGCTCCGACGGCAATTTCACCGCCGCGCTCGGCATCCCCACGCTCGACGGTCTCGGCTGCCCGGGCGGAGGCGCGCATGCCGACCACGAGCACATCCTCTGGCGCGACCTCGCCCCCCGCGCGGCGCTTCTGCTCGGCCTCATCGAGACGCTGAGCTAGCGGGCGGACCGGCGACCGGGCTCGCACCGGCCGACGTGCCGAGCGAAGCGATGCCATCGCCTGCGTTCGGCGCATGATGCACGCAACCATTGCAGGAGCGAGACGGCAAGCGTGTGCATCGCAAAAGGCGCGGCCGATGTCTCGCCGGCAGAACGCTTCCCTAGCGGCCCGCCCGCGCCACTGCCTCCCGAACCGCCGCGCGCTTCGAGGCAAGATGCTCGCGCAACGCCGCCCCGAGCGCCGCCCCGTCGCGCCGGGCGAGCGCCTCCATCATCGCCGCATGCTCGGCGACGCTGCGCTCCCAGCTCTGCTCCTCGACCTGCGCCACGAAGCGTATCCGCTTGAGCCGGAGCGACAGCGCGCGGTGCAGGGACGCAAGCGTGGGGTTGCCGGCAGCGCCGACGATCCGCTCGTGGATCGCCTCGTTGTGGGCGAGGAACGCGGCGCGGTTGCCGGCGCGGTGGGCGGCGAGCATCGCCCGGTGCAGCGCCTCGAGCTCTGCCCGCTCCGCCTCGCCCATGCGCTCGGCGGCGAGCTCTCCGGCGCAGCCCTCGAGAGCGGCGAGCACGGGGAACACCTCGTCCACCTCCTCCGGGGTCACGGGCGTCACCACCGCCCCCTTGTGCGGCTCGATCGCGACGAGGCCTTCGGCGGCAAGCGCGCGCAGCGCCTCGCGCAGCGGAATCCGGGAGATGCCGAGCCGTGCGGAGAGCTCGGCTTCGGTCAGCCGCGCGCCCGGAGCGAGCGTGCCGTCGCCGATCAGGCTCCGGAGCCGCTCGGCCGCCGCCTCGGCGAGGGTGCGGCGCTCGACGCGCTCCGCCCCGCTCATGCCGGTCGGCTCAGGACGGCGCGGTCGCCGCGAGGTAGCTCATCGCCGCCGCCACGCCGCCCTTCTGGTGCGGCACCTTGGCGAGCTCGAGCCCCATCTCGATCCCCCCAAGCGTGCCGATCAGCATCAGGTCGTTGAAGTCGCCGAGATGGCCGATTCGGAACACCCGATCGGCGAGACGGGAGAGGCCGTTGCCGAGGCTCATGTCGAAGGCGTCACGGATCCGCGCGCGCAATCCGTCGGCCGAGTGCCCCTCGGGCATCAGAACGGCGGTGAGCGAGGAGGAGTAGTTCCTCGGCTCGCGGCAGAGCACCTTGAGGCCCCAGGCGCGCACGGCACGGCGCGTTGCCTCGGCGTGCCGGTCATGCCGGGCGAAGACGTTGGCGAGGCCCTCCTCGTGCAGCATCGCGATCGCCGCCTCGAGGCCGTAGAGAAGGTTGGTCGCAGGCGTGTAGGGGAAGTAGCCGGTCGCGTTCGGCCCGGAATGTTCCTCCCACGACCAGAAGCTGCGCGGCAGACGTGCCTTCGCGGTCGCCGCCATCGCCTTCTCCGACACGGCATTGAAGGAGAGGCCGGGCGGAAGCATCAGCCCCTTCTGCGAGCCGCCCACCGTGACGTCCACGCCCCATTCGTCGTGCCGGTAGTCGATCGAGGCGAGCGAGGAGATCGTGTCGACCATGAAGAGGGCCGGGTGGTGCGCGGCGTCGATCGCGCGCCGGATCGCGGGAATGTCGGTGGTGCAGCCCGTCGAGGTCTCGTTGTGGACGACGCACACGGCCTTGATGTCATGCGCGCGGTCCTCGGCGAGGATCGCTTCGATCTCGGCCGCTGCGGCATCGGCGCCGACGCGCCAGTCGGTGGCGATGAAGCGGGGCTTGAGCCCGAGACGCTCGGCGAGCCGCTTCCACAGAAGGGCGAAATGCCCGGTCTCGACCATCAGCACCTCGTCCTCCGGCGAGAGCGTGTTGACGAGCGCCGCCTCCCACGCGCCCGTTCCGGAAGCCGGGTAGATGAACACGTGCCCCTCGGTGCGGAAGATGGTCTTCATCCCCTCGATGCAGGCGCGGCCGAGCCGGGCGAAGGCGGGGCTGCGATGGTCCATGGTGGGCGCGTCCATGGCGCGGAGGATCCGGTCGGGAACGTTGGTCGGCCCCGGGATCTGCAGGAAATGCCGGCCTGCGATACGCCCCGGCGCATTGCTTCCCGCCTCGTGCCGAGCCCTCTGCGTTCCGTCCGGTGCCATCGCCGCCCTCTGTGCGCCGTGTTGCCTCGAGCAGTCGTATACAATATGCTGAGCAGGGCGGCAACGGAGAGGCGGGCGATGGGAGTGACAGTCCGGCCGGGGCTCGAGCGGCGGCTCAGGGCGGCGCTGAAGGGGGAGGTGCGGTTCGACGCCGCCACACGCGGCCGCTACGCCACCGACGCCTCGCACTACCAAGTGATGCCGATCGGCGTCGTCACGCCCGCAGGGCCCGAGGACGTCGCCGAAGCGCTCCGGATCGCCCGCGAGGAGGGCGTCCCGGTGCTCGCCCGCGGCGGCGGCACCTCGCAGTGCGGCCAGACGGTGAACGAGGCGCTCGTTCTCGACTGCTCGCGCCACATGACACGAATCCTCTCGCTCGACCCGGACGCGCGGCGCGCCGTGGTCGAGCCGGGCCTTGTGCTCGACGAACTGAACCGCGTGCTCAAGCCCCATGGGCTCTGGTTCCCGGTCGATGTCTCGACCGCGAGCCGCGCCACGCTCGGCGGCATGGCCGGCAACAACTCCTGCGGCAGCCGCTCGTTGCGCTACGGCACCATGCGCGACAACACGGTGGGCCTCGAGGCCATCCTCGCCGACGGCACGGTGGCGCGCTTCGGCCCGGTCGATGCCGGGACCGACCGGCCGGTTCCGCCCGGCCTCGTCTCCGACCTGCTCGCCCTCGGCGCCCGCGAGGCCGAGGAGATCCTTGCCCGCTTCCCCCAAGTGCAGCGTCGCGTCGGCGGCTACAACCTCGATGCGCTTCTGCCCGCGAATCGGCCGCAGAATCTCGGCCACCTGCTTGTGGGGTCGGAAGGCACGCTCGCCTTCTTCACCGCGATCGAGCTTGCGCTGTCGCCGCTGCCGCCCGCGCGTCGCCGCCTCGGCGCCTGCCACTTCGGCAGTTTCCACGGGGCGATGGCCTCAGCGCAGCACATCGTCCGCCTTGGGCCGACCGCGGTCGAGCTCGTCGATTCCACGATGCTCGAGCTTGCCGCCTCGATCCCGCTGTTCCGCCCCACCCTCGAGGCCTTTCTCCGCGGTGCGCCGGAGGCGCTCCTGCTCGTCGAGTTCGCGGAAGAGGACGATGCCGAGAACGCCCGTCGCGTGGCCGCACTCGCCGACCTGATGCGCGACCTCGGCTTCTCCTGGGAGGGGACGGGCACACGCTTCGGCGGCGTGGTGGAGGTCACCGATGCGAAGCTCCAGGCTTCCATCACCGAGCTCCGCACCGCCGGCCTCAACATCATGATGAGCATGAAGGAGGAGCGCAAACCCGTCTCCTTCGTCGAGGACGCTGCCGTGCCGCTCGAGCACCTTGCCGACTACACCGCGCGTCTGACCGAGCTGTTCGAGAAGCACGGCACCAGGGGCACCTGGTATGCGCATGCGGGGTCGGGCTGCCTGCATGTGCGGCCTGTGCTGAACCTCAAGCTCGAGAAGGATCTCCGCGCGATGCGGGCGATCGCCGAAGAAGCCTTCGCGATGGTCCGCGCCTACAAGGGAAGCCACTCCGGCGAGCACGGTGACGGAATCGTGCGGTCCGAGTTCCACCGCATGATGTTCGGGGACCGGATCGTTTCCACCTTCGAGGCGGTGAAGGACCGCTTCGACCCCGCGGGCCTGTTCAACCCGGGCCGGATCGTCCGCCCGCCGCGGATGGATGACCGATCGCTCCTGCGCTATCACGACCGCTACGCCGCAAGCACTGTGGTGCCCCGGCTCGACTGGTCCGAGTTCGCAACAGAGGCGCGCCCCACGCCCGCGCTCCAGTTCCAGGGCGCGGTCGAGATGTGCAACAACAATGGCGCCTGCCGCGCGCTCGCGGGCGGGGTGATGTGCCCCTCCTACCGTGCGACGCGCGAGGAGCGCGACAGCACCCGCGGCCGCGCAAACACGCTGAGACTCGCGCTCTCGGGCCAGCTGGGCCCGGACGCCTTCACCTCCGAGGCGATGGCCGAGACGATGGCGCTCTGTGTCGGCTGCAAGGCCTGCAAGCGCGAGTGCCCCACCGGCGTCGACATGGCGCGGATGAAGATCGAGGTGCAGGCCGCCCGTGTGGCCGCCCGCGGGCTTTCGTTGCGGGAGCGGCTGATCGCCTTCCTCCCTCGCTACGCGCCTCTCGCCCGCCACGCCCGCGCTGCGATCGCCTGGCGCAACCGCACGCCCTGGCTTGCGCGGGCGATAGAGCGCGCCACGGGGTTCGCTGCGGAGCGTTCGCTCCCGGAATGGTCCACCGAGCCGTTCCGCGACGCGGAAGCCGCTGGCGGTGCCGGTGAGCGCGTCGTCCTGTTCGCCGACACCTTCAACCGCTGGTTCGAACCCACAAACCTGCGCGGCGCGGTCGCCGTGCTGCGCGCCGCGGGTTTCGCCCCCGTCGCTGCGAGCGCCGGCGGCCGGCCGCTCTGCTGCGGCCGGACCTTCCTCGCCGCGGGCCTCGTTGACCGCGCGCGCGAGGAGGCGCGCCGCAGCCTTGAGGCCCTTCTGCCGGCGGTGCGCGCCGGCCTGCCCGTGATCGGGCTCGAGCCCTCCTGCCTTCTGACACTGAAGGACGAATGGCTCGCGCTTGGGCTTGGCGCGGCGGCGCGCGAGGTCGCCGAGGCTGCCAT